>Ga0210057_1000395_pt1 | contig 72952 bp, 66 predicted proteins | sample CryGeyCG2114_010_2_FD_183968 | JGI IMG/M metagenome (GOLD analysis project Ga0210057, IMG submission 183968) | Groundwater microbial communities from aquifer - Crystal Geyser CG10_big_fil_rev_8/21/14_0.10 (SPAdes) (version 2) | ecosystem: Environmental > Aquatic > Deep subsurface > Groundwater ...
TGGCGGGGCCGAAGGGACTCGAACCCTCGACCTCCTGCGTGATCCCGCTATAGCTCGTTTCACTCGCTAGCGGGACAGGCAGTCAGGCTGGCGGGACGGACGGGACTCGAACCCGCGACCTCCGCCGTGACAGGGCGGCATTCTAACCAACTGAACTACCGTCCCAAAACGCAGACCAACTGCTTGCCCCGCAAAAGAGCGAAGCGAATATGCGGGGAACTACGGACCCCACAAAAGGATTAAATTGAATATTTATAATACTAACTATTTGCCCCGTAAATTACTCCGGGTATTGAGGAATAATTTAAGAAGAACTACGACCTCATCAAAAGAATTTGTAATCTTAAACAAAGGACTAATTAATTATATTTATTTTATAAAAAAAATCAAGTCCCAAAGCGCTTAATTTTGTCAAAAGCATTATTTAAGTAGCGATTTCTTCTTTTTTCTCTCTAATGAACGATAGCCATTCTTCAAAAACTTCAATAACAATTTTAAACGGGGCTTCAATGATAAAGTCAAAAACAAAGACGAAGAAATTAAATCTTGATAATTTTTCTGAAATAAATTTTCCAACCCAAAGGATAGGCAGTGAAATTAGATCGAGTATTAAATTCAAAAAGCTTTCCCGCGGATTTAAGACCACGTATTTTTTGGCGGTTTGCCTGAGATTAGTGCCAAAAAAACTAATTAAACAAAGGAACAAGACGAAGATAAAGCCGCTCAGTATATTAAATTCAAGGATTCTAAGGAAATATATTATTAATCCGAATGAGATAGCAAAAAGTATTAGGTAAAAGAATTTAAAGACAATATTCATCACGGAGCCTGATTTGGTCGGACCCTTGATTTTTATTTTTAGTTTTTCCGGCTGCTGGCTGTAGACAATTTTCATGATATCCTGAAGAATTTTTTGAGTATTTTTTTTGGACGGCACTCTGATTATTAGAGCCAGTAAAAACATTAAGACCGGCGGAAAGAGCACGTTAATAGCCAGGGAAAGGTAATTAACTTGATTTTCGATATAATAATCTAGCGGCATCTCCAAAAGCAGCACTAAAAGCATCTTGGTAATAAAAAGATAGATGATTGATCTGACTGCTCCCCGATGCAGGCGGTTTTGTGATTCTTTGTAGCGTTTTTTGGCAATCTGTTTGACAGTCTCTTCCAGGTAAGGCGTTTGCAACAGCTTTTTGTAGGCGCTATCAGCATGATCTTCAATAAAATCTTCCAAGATCATGTAGGGGACAGCTATTTTCTGAATGGTTTTATGCAGGCTGTTATTAATAGGGTTATGAATAAACCAATCAATTGTTTGTTTTAGATTTTTAAACTCTGCAACTGTTTGAATTATTAACTCTTCGGTCACCTCATCGTTTTCGGTTGGTAGAATTGGCAGGAAAAATCTAAGTAAATGGTAATTGAGAATTTCAGCATCTGATTTATTAATAGCTTTGTGAATAGACAGATACAGAAGAATTGATTTTTGTTCCTCGGTATAGTTAACGCCCGTCAAAACAATATTATTTTTAATCTGATCATAAACTAATTCTACCAGAGCGTCTTTTTTGATTGGTGGCATCAGAGTCTCTTCGATTTCTACAGCCATTATGCCGATAAACCACTTATTAATTTCTGATAAATCTTTTTCATGATAGATTCTGGGTAAATATTCTCGGATAGTTAAATAATTAAGAAGAATTTCTTCAATTTTAGAAATATAAATTTCCGGCACCTCGTTATTCTTCAAATAACCCGCTCTTATTAATTCTAAAATTAGTGGCTTAGCTAAAGCCTGTGGCTGGTTAGTGTTAAGCAGTCGGCGCTTAAGTATTCTCTTAATGGTGTTTTTACGTAGTAAATGCTCTTCTTGGTAATCAATGGTGTTCCTGATTTTTTCATAAACTACTGCAATTTTACTGATAGTGGTGCTAACTTGAATTTTTGTTTGATCTTTCTCGTCATTTCTACGGTCTGCATCAAATTGAAATTTTTGTAAAAGTCTGATTAAGGCCGGCGATATGATTTGTTCTTTATTCATAATGTTAATTGTTTAGCTTTATCATACAATAAAAGAGCAAAAAAAGCAATAATAAGATTTGACAATTTATTAATCTTGTGATATAATAAATATAATTAATATTATATTTATGAGTAATGAAGAAATTAACTCAATAAACCCAGAGTCTCCTGAAAAACCATTAGAAAAAGACTTTAGTCCACCATCCCCAGAGGAAATTATTGAATTACTAAAAAAATTTGGCGTTAGCGAGGAAAAAGCTAAAAGAGCTTTTGATAAAATAACTCGCGCTTTTATAAATATTAATGAAATTATGAACCCCACCCGCAGTGATGTTGAGGAAAAAATGGCTGGGGTTTTTACTTATATTAATAATGCTTTGCAGCAAGCTGGCCTGCAAGATCAACAGGAAAAAGTAAGAAATAGGATTTTGGATATTTTTACTGGCAAATCCACTTTGGAAGAAAAGCCAACGGAGAAAGAAGCTGAAGCTTCTGATTCTGATCAGTCAACAGAAAATAAAATAGACTCTCAGGAAACAGACTTGTCAGAAAAAGACGCGCCAGCAGATCCTTTTAAACATGAAGTAGAGCTAGAAGAGCCAAAATCAGAGCCGATTAAACCCAAAGACGAAGAAAAAGCACCAGAAGAGGCTTCTGAAGAAATTAATTTGAAAGAATTAGCCGAGACCAGTCAGTCAAGACTTGATTTAATTCGTCAAAATTTTGATTTAGTTAAAAAACACATTGCAGAAGCCAAGACAATAGCTGAATTTGAAAAATTTCTTAAAGAAACCGGGGATCATATTAAATATATTGATCAGGTACAGGATCCTGAGGCGATTGAAAAAATATTGGAGGAGTTAGAAAACTGGCTCAACGACATTATTAAAAACATTAATATTAGTGATTTACCTGAAGAGGCCAGGAAGTATCTTGAAGGTTATGCTGATCTTGATCCAGGAGTAATATTTGCTTCTCTGACAGCTGAGGATATGGGCAAACTGAAATACTATTTTGAAAATAATCACAGTGTTGAAGCAGAGGATTTTCTATGTGATAAAATAAAATCTATCAACCTTGAACACGATGATTCTATCCCGCACGTCCCAGAAGAGAAGTTACATGAAATAATGAAATCAGTCGTGGAAATTTTAGATAATACCGTTACTATGGAAGCACGGAAAAATTTGATGAAAATGGACACCAAAAAGCTCGGTAAAGTGACCTGGCGTATTATAAAGAATTATGGTTTATACGCTACTGGCGGTGTGGCCATAGGTACGCTAGGCTTTACAACTGGGGGTTTAGGTTTTGCTGCCGGCTTTAGTCTTTTAGGCTTATCTCTAAGAAAGATTGAACAAGCCAAGAAAAAAAGAATTGCAGCTGAAGAAGCTGAGAAATTCAATGAACAATTAGCTGAAGAGAAAAAATATGTCTTAAGTGAAATGTTTGCTGACGAGGATGAGGTAGCTGGAAAATTAAGTGCTATTATCAGCAATGAAATACGTAACCAAACCAGTCAAGAGGCAATCGCCAGATTAAAAGAGTATGAGCAAGCAACGACCACTGGTGATGATCAGGCTATTGAAAAAGGTTTAAAGGGTATTGAGCAGGCGCTTTTCAAAAACGCTTTAACAGTTGTCAAAGCCGAGAATCCCCATCTTTCAGCAGAGCAACACCGGCACATGGCAGTCATTATGGCAATGACTTTGGCCCAACACGAACGCAGCGAACACCAGGCAAAGAAAACCATTGAAGATCTAAAGAAAAATAAGCCAAAAGTTATCCAGGCTCTGGATAAATTTAATGCTTGGCGTTTCGGCAAGCTAGAAGATAAGCCGGATGGCATTCAAGAGGATAAATGGCTTGAATATAAGCGTGGAGCTGCGGCTATGGCTATCGGTACCGGCGTTGGTATGGTGGTTAGACATAATATTTTTGCCAGGATTGGCTTTGGGGTAGCGGCAGGCGTTGGATATGGATATACCTTGTCTGAATTAAACAATTCAAATCAAGAACAAAAAATTTATAATGAAATTGAAGAGTTAATTGAAGAGTCCAGAGAACACACTAATCAATCAGAGAATTACACATTACATTTTAAATTACCGTCGCCAGAGAATTTCGAGCGTCTGAGGGAAAACGCTACCATAGTGGAAGGACGCTTGCAAATGGGGCTTTTGGATAAAAATGAAGCCTTGAAAAGCCGGGCGGAAAATTTTATTCACTTGGTTCGTAAGTTGGAAATGAATCGCGAGAAGGTTTTAATTGACCTCTTAAAACAACAAGAAGAAAATCGTCAAGCGCTGGAAAAAAGCATTGAGGGCGACGTTAAACGCATAGAAAAAAACATTAAAAAACGCCGAGTTATTGGAATGATCGGCGGTGGCTTGGCTGGAGGTTTGTTCGTTGGGGCGGTGACTGAAGATGGACGAGACGTTGTCAAAAACATTTTTGGTGAGGCTCATGATGTAGCCAGCGGTATTATAGATAAGAGTCACGATTTGATGGGAGGCGTTGGAGATAAATTTAAAAATACTGAAGATGTTTATAAAGATAATCCAGAGTCCAGTCAAGGGCATCAAGTTGATGTCAGTCAAGCTGATCAAAGTGTATTAGACCAGATAGGCATCGAAAAAACCAACGAAGTTTTGGAAAATAAAATATCAAGCAGCGAACTGGGCGGTGGACGCCATGACTCAGTTTGGTACTCAACCTATCAGATGATTAAGGAGAATTCAGAAAAATTAGGTTTCAAAGGCAAACCGGAAAATTTTGAAAAATGGGCTGAGACTAAAACAAACTTATTACTCAATCAGTTAGATAACAAAACCACAGGCGGTATTAAGGACTTAGTTCATGATGGTGATTATGTCTTCTTGAAGCAGGAAAAAGGCAACTGGGAGCTTGGCTTCAGAAATGATTCCGGTATCAAACCCGATTATTTACCCGAAGTTCGGCAAGCTAGAGAAATTAAGCTGGAGGATTTAACAACTGGGGAAAGTACTAGTGATCAGATGTGGCACCGGGAACTTCAGTCCAAAATTAATGATTTAGAGCAAAAACAAAAGTCTGATTTACAGATGACTGAGAAGGCTTTCGCTGAAGGAACGATTAATCGTGATCAATTCAACGAAAGTGTCAACACTATCAATCATAGATATGAACCACAGGTTGATATTTATCAAAAAATGTTAGACTCTCACCAAGGTCAAGGAAATTATGAGGAAGTCAGTAAACTGTTATTAGAGAAGGATCCTGTCAGAAGTGGTGAATATCAAAGTCTGATAGGTTCTGCTGATTCGCCGAATCAAGAATTAGTCAGATTTATAAATCAACATCAGTCTTTAGCTTATGCTGATATAGTGGCACTTAAAAATGACCATGATTTATTCAACGAAAAACTTGGCAGTTCAATTTCCTTGGAAAAAATATATGACTTACAAAGAAGTGGTTACGAGGTTAGGAAATTAAACCCAGGTGAAGCTAACGCGATGTTTAATGTTAATTCAGCTATTGTTTTACACCGAGCTGATAAGCCAGAAATATTTCTTAACAATAAAGGTGAGTACGGCTATGAGTTCAAAGGCGAGCTTTCAAAAAGTGGAACAATTAATTTTGGTAGTCTTAGTGCTAAATATTTAAACTCAATTGAAAGACAGCACCAGCGATTATCATATAAAAATTAATTATTAAAATTAAGATATGGAAAATATAATTGAAAATTTTATTCAGGAAATGATCAAAAAGGCCGGAATTGATAATATGCCTGAGGAGTTTAAAAAAGAGTATGTTGAAAAGCTTGGAGTTGAAGTCCAGCAAAGACTGGGTATTATGGCGCTTAAAGAATTAGACGAGAAAGGCATCAAAGAATTTGAAGTACTGATGTCTGGTGACAAAGAGCCAACCCCCCAGCAGTTGACTGATTTTTTCAAAGCCAAGATAGAGAATTTTGAAGATAAATTAGCGGACACTCTTAAAAAGTTTGCCGAGGAGTTTATTCAGGGTACCGAGAGATTAAAAAGCCAAAAAGCTTAAAAACTAAAACAAAAAACCGACTGTTAAAAAGCAGAGCGGTTTTTTATATTATTATTTTTTAAGTGTTGAAACTAATTTGGCGAAAACATCCGGTTGTTCGTTAGCCAGCTGCGATAACATCTTGCGGTCAATTTCAATATTGGCTTTTTTAAGTAGATCAATAAATTTGGAGTAAGATAAGCCAAAAGGCCTGATAGCTGCATTTATTTGGACTTGCCATAATTGACGGCGGGTTCTTTTTTTCTCTTTGCGGCCGCGAAAGGCGTGCTGACCAGCCTTTAGAACAGCGGTTTTGGCTAGTTTAATTTTATTTTTTCTTCCCCAACGATAACCCTTAGTCTGTTTTAGGACTTTTTTTCTTTTTTTAGTTCTTACGTTTCCTCTTTTTACTCGTGGCATATTATTTAACTTTAGGTATTAATTTTTTAACTGCGCTTAAGTTTTCTTTGCCTAAGCTTTTTTTTCTTCTTTTATTTTTGGTCGTTTTGCCTGATTCGCGTGCATTAAAATGATCTTGGCCACCTTTTTTGACCAAAACTTTATTATTTTTCGTTATTTTCACTCTTTTCTTCAGTGATTTGTAAGTTTTTAACTTTGGCATAATAATATCTGCCCCATTAAAAACGGGACGTTTTAACCTCAATTAAACCGAGGTGAATTAATTATTTTTTACAATAGTAAATGATAAATTATTGCCCTGGACTTTTAACGGCTGTTCAAACTTGGCAATTTCTGAAAAATTTTCTTCAAAAAATTTTGTCATGTTTTCTTTGGCTAGGGAGGTGTGTTGTCGTTCTCTACCTCTCAAAAACATTTCAACTTTTACTTTGTGGCCTTCTTCTAGAAATTTCTTGGCTTTACCAGCTTTGACTGATAAATCATGTTGCCCGATTTTAAAGGAAATTTTGACAATTTTTAATTCAACTTTTTTGGTTTTTTGCTGTTGTTTTTGCTTGGATTGCTGGTATTGAAATTGTCCACGATCAAGTATTTTACAGACCGGAGGATTGGCAACGGGCGAAACCTCAATCAGATCAAGCCCTTTGTCTTGGGCTAGATGGATGGCTTTTTCCGTGTCCATGACGCCTATTTGCTGACCCTTTTCATCGATTACCCGAACTTGCGGCGCCTTGATCCGGTAATTCATATTAAAGGTTTTTTCCTTCTTTTTGCTGTATCTTTTAAATCTTTTGATAAATTTTTTTCCTGCTGGCAGGTGTTATTTAAAACAACCCCAGAGGAGTATTAATAATTGTAATATTATAATAAGAAAAAATTAGAATTTAGTCAAGGTTTTTGACTATTTAAATTTATTAAATTTGGTGGAGATGGTGGGTATTGCACCCACGTGTAATTTACCAATTATTAGAAGCCTACAAGCATAGTTTGTTTGTAATTTCAGCTTAAGGATTTAAAACAAACAAAAATCATTAAACCTACTCCTTGTAATTTTTAAACAATCTAGCCAAGGCTCAAGATTGTCGATCCTGATAATATGACACCCTTGGCCGGCTATCAGGCGTTACCGGTAAGGATGGCTGCTTAATAATTTAAGCAACAGATGGTGCAAAAGCTGGTACTCTGAAAAGTGAATTTACAGAATCCTTTACTCTTGCTAATAAGTTTTTGGCACTTATTGTTTTGAGCTTTTTTAAGAAGTTCTCACTTCCACTTGCCTTCTTGATAACTTAATAAATTAGCGAATTAAGACATCCCCTCGTCGCAAGCGCCTTCAAACCTCCGCGTGTTCCGCTAAAACGGATCGCGCTCCGGCTCTCAGACGCTTACTCCTCTTCAATCCGCCAAAGGCGGATTGAGCCTCGTTCTGCTTAGCGGAACTCGGCAGGTTAATGTATTTTTATTATAATTAAATTTATTTTGTATTTGTAAGGATTGCAAATTTTCAGACCCTACAACTGCGGGACAAAGATTATTGTTTCAACATTCTTTGTTTTCTTCTTTCGAAATCACGCTTTTTTATTTTGTCTCTTTTGTCAATTTTCTTCATTCCTTTAGCAACAGCTATATCCATCTTAATTAGGTTGTTTTTTATATATACACTAACTGGCAGAATTGTCAAGCCTTTTTCGTTGGCCTTGCCGATTAAATAACTAATTTCTTTTTTGTTTAGAAGAAGTTTTCTGGCGCGGGTGGGATCATAGTTTTTTTGGCTGTAACCGGCTTTGGAGTAGGGGGAGATATGACAGTTTAACAACCAAGGTTCTGCTTTTTGGGTTTTTTGATTAATTATAAAATCAACATAGCTGCCAGTCAGGTTAATTCTGCCGGCTTTGACTGATTTGACTTCCGGACCTGACAGAACTATGCCAGATGTATATTTTTCCAGAACTTCGTTATTATGTAGCCCTTTTTTGTTTTCAACAAGAGAGACCATATGTTTATTATATCAGAATATTTGATAATAAGTTATTCTAGAGGAAATAATTTATTTTTACAACAATAAAGTATAAAGTGATACTTCATACTTTACACTTTTAAAAATATAGTGTATAATAAATAATAAGGTGGTTATCCACAGTGTATTTTCTAAATATATTGGGAAAATTACTAAAAAACAAAAACAAAAATGCCAAAAAATAAAAATATTTTGAAAATTGGTCAATTAGCCAAGATAGCAGGAGTTTTGCCTTCTACTATTCATTTTTATACTCAAGAAGGTTTATTAAAGCCGGTTGGCAGATCACGAGGCGGGTACAGGTATTATGATCGTGATCAGAGTCTTAAGACCGTTGAAAGAATTTTTAATTTACAGAACAAAAAGAGATTGACCATACAAGAAATTAAAAAAATTTTATAAATAATTAATTCGTGGGTGGAAATTTTGTATTAAAATGTAAGATTTCTACTTGCGCTGAAATGAATGGCGGAGGGTAAATATAAAGATTGCAAATATAATTGGGAAGAACCGGATTTTAAAAAAATTTGTGGTTGGCGCAAACAGCAAAAGAAAAAAAGCATTTGGAAAATGCTTTACTCCTTGTTTTTTTAACCCAAACCATGCTTGTCGTCTAAACCAATTGGTTTAAGATTAAAAACACCGCGTTTTATAGCGCGGTGTTTTGTTTGCGTTTTTTAATAGTTTATAAATTAAATTGACTTACGGCTTAAACCGCGGGTCAAAGTTTTGATAATTAGGAATTTTTAGGCAAGGGGGCATCGGGAACTGGTGGAGCAGGAGTTTTATTATTAATGAATTCTGGTTCAGAAAAAACACTATGTTGATCGTTACCGGTATTCTGCAAGGCTTGCAAATCCGGTAGCTCGTTGATTTTGATATAGGCCGAGCCTGGATTAGAAACGGCATAGCTGGAATAATAAGCGTTATTGCTCCAGCTTTGATTGGTGTAAAGACTTGGGTTAAATTCGTAAGTCATTAAGTCATATTGGCGACCAGAAGTCATTAAAGTATTGGCAAAGGTGTTATAGCGAAAGACATGACCGCTACCATTCCAGATCATGACGGCTGAATAATAATGACTAGGCGGGACTGGTGTCGCGGTATAATTGAAATTTTTATAAACAATGTTATTGAAGAATTTATTAGCATTACCGGAGACAGACAAATCATAGCCGCCTGAAGAAGCGATTACATTATTATAAATTTTATTATAACTGGAAGTGCCTTGAATGGCTAAACCACCGTCACCGTATTCACCAGCCTCAGTATCATTTTGACCGTTACCGATAATAATGTTGCCATAGATCTGACCATAATTACCATGGAAGTCCATACCAGTCTCAACGTTATAAAATAATATATTGTCAGATATAATACAGTTACTGCAGCGATTTTCACCGGGATACATGTTAATACCTTTGTTCATTGAGCTGGTTCGATTGATGTCGCCGTTGTAAGAGATATTATTGTTTTGAATGATATAAGTGCCATAGGCATAAAGAGTCATACCGCTGTTACCAGCTTCATCACCAACATCGTTGTATTGAATAATGCTATTTCTGACGATCAGTGTACCAACATTGTTATTGCCCCAGCCAGTGAGGATCCCGTTGGCGTGATTATGACTGATATTACAACCATCAATAGTGATAATACCGGTGTGGTTACCGTTGGTGATATGAATACCATCACGATTGGGATTGGAAATATTTAACTTACTAAAAGTCCAATTTTCAGCAAGATATCCACCGATGGAATTTGGGTCAATTCTTAACTCGCCGCTAATATTAACGACCTCGTTTTGGTAAGCGGTCAAGATAATAGGATTCCCGACGGTACCTGATTTGTAAAAATCTACCGTACCGTTATAGGTCCCGGCTCTGACATAAATGGTGTCGCCAGCAACAACCGATGAATTGTTACCAGTTGCTTTTTGAATGGTACACCATGGTTGGGTAATGGTGCCAGGGTTGTTATTATTACAAGCACCACCAATGGAAGCGGTGTCGACGTAATAACTAGTACTTATAGCTTGAGTTTTGGTGTTTATTAAAAAAAGGCCTGAGACAACTAAAACAAAGGCCATGACGATTAATTTTATTTTTAACTTAAGAATGTTTAACATAGTTTTTATTTAGTTAATTTTTATATTAATAATATATTTACTTATCTAAGCTATTTTTTTGTTAAAAAATCTTTAAACGTTCTATTATAGCAAACTTGATATATTTGTCAATATCCAATTTAGAATTTTAAAACGCCTCACTTTTACAGTGTGGCGTTTGGCAATTTCCTGATTAAGTTTAAAATATCTTTTAATTTCCTTTGCTTGAGTTGGCACAGCCTGGGCGATAACCGGGACCTGATCTGGCAAGGCTTTAGCAGTCTTGTCTGACGGCTAAACAAATTTGATTCTAACAATAAAAAAGAGGTCTGGTCGCCGTAGTAGCGAACAGACCTCCAAATATTACTCCTTAGCCATAAGCCAATTGGCAGTCTTAATCCAAAAATCTTGACTGGCAATTAACTTAATTAAGGCGACCAGTAACTTACCTAGACCAAATACCAGACCGTAGCCCAGACCGACGACCAGACCGGAGCTCAGACCGAAGAACAGAAAATCGTCTTTACCATTTAACTTTGTTAAAAGGTAAATGATAATGATAGACCAAATCGGTCCGATTAGGATGTCCCATCATCGGCTAATGCCGAATGGTAGGGTTATGATCCAATTTTCGGCCATCCTAATAGTGGTTACGATCGGAACCGAACCGGCGATCAGTAGATCGCCCAAAATAAAGCGATTAAGCCCCCGGTCAAGACTGACCAGCGAAGCATAAGTGTGCGAGTTCTCATAGGGAGAAACCTCCAGTTTATTGAATTATTAAGGTGATTTTGTTTTAATAATTTATAATAGTGTTGTTTTTATTATTTGTCAATAAAGGGAAATAAAACCCATGAAGACACTTGTCAAAAAGCTTAATTTCTTATAATATTTTATTATATATGATAAATTTTTCTAAACTAGAGGAAGAGGTTATCAGATTCTGGCAGGAGCAGAAAATATTTAAAAAAACCCTCAAGAAAGAGTCTTCTAAGGGCGATTTTGTGTTTTATGACGGTCCTCCGTTTGCTACTGGTACACCTCACTATGGTCATTTGGTCGCTGGTACTCTCAAAGACATTATTCCTAGGTTTAGAACCATGCAGGGCTATCATGTTGATCGTAAGTGGGGTTGGGATTGCCACGGCCTACCGATTGAAAACATTATCGAGAAAAAACTTAATTTAAAAAATCGACAAGATATTGAAAATATCGGGGTTGAAGAATTTTGTGATAGCTGCCGGGCTGAAGTTTTGAAGTATGCAGAAGAATGGCGCAAAGTTGTTGATCGGATGGGGCGCTGGGTAGACATGGATGATGACTATAAAACCATGAATCCCGAATATATGGAATCTATTTGGTGGGTTTTTAAATCGCTGTGGGACAAGGACTTGATCTACGAAGGCTACAAATCAATGCACATTTGTCCGCGTTGCGAAACCACACTGTCTAATTTTGAAGTTACCCAGAATTATCAGGATGTTAAAGATCTGTCAGTGACTGCCAAATTTGAATTAGTTGATGAACCAGGTACATACCTTTTGGCCTGGACAACTACGCCTTGGACTTTAATTGGTAACGTGGCTTTGGCTGTAGGAAATAATATAAAATACGTAGCAGTAAATAATAACCAAGGAGAAAAGCTTATTCTTTCAAAAGATTATTATGATAATAATAAAGAAAAATTCAACTCAGTCGAAAACGAATTTAAGGGCAAAGATTTAATCGGTAAAAAATATCAGCCACTATTCAATTATTATTCGGAAACAAGTATTGAAAATAATGGTTGGCAGGTTTACGAAGCTGATTTCATAACTACTGATGAGGGTACGGGCATTGTTCATATTGCACCAGCATTCGGCGAGGAAGACATGGAACTTGGTAGAGAAAAAAAATTACCTTTTGTTCAACATGTAGACATGTCTGGTAAATTTAAGCCTGAAGTTAAAGACTTCGCAGACTTGGCAGTCAAACCAATAGATAATGTTCAGGCCACTGATCGTAAAATAGTTGATTGGCTGGACAAGCAAAACAAGGTTTTTACCAGTGAAGAATACCAACATAGTTATCCGCACTGTTGGCGTTGTGATACGCCACTTTTGAATTACGCAGCGTCTAGTTGGTTTGTTAAAGTAACTGATATTAAAAATAAATTAATCAAAAATAATCAAAAAATTAACTGGGTGCCGGAACACATGAAAGACGGCCGTTTCGGCAAGTGGATAGAACAAGCCAAAGACTGGGCGATTTCCCGAAGCCGTTTCTGGGGAGCGCCGTTACCAGTCTGGCGATGTGAGAAATGTGAAGAAACCAAAGTCCTTGGTTCAATCGAAGAATTACAAAAACAAACCGGTGATAAAATCACTAAGCTTATACTATTGCGGCATGGTCAGAGTGAAAAAAATGTCAAAGATATCTTTGATTCCAGTGATGATGCTTTTCCTTTGACGCCTTTAGGCAGGAAGCAAGCCGAGGAAGCGGCTAAAAAATTAAAAGATGTAAAGATTGACAAAATTTTTGTTTCCTCGGTCCTAAGAGCCAGAGAAACAGCCGAAATAATTTCAGCCAAAAAGGGAATAAAACCCGAAATCGCCAGAGAACTTGTTGAAGTTAGGAGCGGTAACTGGGAGCCAAAAAACCGCTATGATGAATCTATTCAAGAAACCAGAAAGCAATATAAGAGCTTATCAATGGACGAGCAATATGTAGCTGTCCGAGGTGAGACCGGCGAAACGTGGAAGGAGTGTGAAGAGAGGATGTATGGTTTTACTAAAAAAGTTATCAAAGAGAATCCGGGACAAACTATCTTACTGGTAAGTCACCAAGCTCCATTAGTCTATTTATTGAAAGCTTTAAAGGATCTGAGCATTCAAGATACTGCTAAGCACTTCGATTTTGATATTATGCAGCAATGTGCTCAGCCAATTGAGATCTTTGTTGATAATCAAGTCTTGAAACAAGTTGATATTCATAAACATCAAGTTGATCAGATGCACTGGCCTTGTCCAAAATGTTCGGGCCAGATGACAAGGGTGCCTGAAGTGCTGGATTGCTGGTTTGAATCCGGCTCTATGCCATATGGACAGAGCCATTATCCTTTTGCTGACAAAGAAAAATTCGAAGAAAATTTTCCGGCTCAGTTTATCGCTGAAGGCCAGGATCAGACTAGAGGCTGGTTTTATACTCTGTTGGTCTTGTCAACCGCTTTATTTGACAAACCGGCTTATTTGAATGTTGTTGCCAACGGTTTGGTTTTGGCGGCTGACGGTAAAAAAATGTCCAAGCGTCTTAAAAATTATCCTGAGCCGTCAGAAGTTATGAATAAATATGGAGCTGACGTGATGAGACTGTATTTAGTTAACGGACCAGTGGTTAAGGCTGAGGAATTGAGGTTTGACGAGAAAGAGGTCAGAGACCTGTTTAATAAAACAGTTGGTTTGATTTGGAACGTTTTTACCTTTTATCAACTTTTCGAGAAACAAGAAGTAGATTTAGACATCGAAAGCGATAATACACTTGATATATGGATTAAGGCGAAGCTAAATTTATTAGTCGGTGATATTACTCTAGAATTGGAAAAATATGACCTAATGAAGGCAACTAGATCAATTGTTGAGTTTATCAACGAACTGTCGACTTGGTATCTAAGGAGATCACGCGAACGTTTTAAATCAAGTAACGAGGCGGAGCGGCAAAAGGCTCAGGCGACCCTGTATCAAGTTTTATTTAAACTATCAATTACCATTGCGCCTTTTATGCCTTTTGTGACTGAAAAAATTTATCAGGAATTAAATGGATCACAAGAATCAGTTCATTTAGAGGAGTGGCCACGGTTTAATAAGATCAGTAAAAAAGAAGAAAATTTATTAACTGGAATGCAAACAGCTAGGAAAATCGTGGAAGAGGGTTTGGCAGAAAGAGCTAAGGCTGGAATCAAAGTCAGACAGCCACTACAATTTTATCAGACGCCTTTGGCCAAAGGTTTGTCAAAAGATTTTATTGGCATAATCATAGATGAATTAAACGTTAGAGAAGTAAAAGTGGGAGAGCAAAAACTAGACTTAGAGATTAGTCCAGAATTAAAAGCCGAAGGTTTGTTTAGGGAACTAGTTAGAGCGATTAATAATTTTAGAAAAGAAAACAAATTAACTATAAATGATAAAGTTTCAATATTGTATCAGACAGATTCTTCAGAATTGGCCGAGGTTATAACTAAATTTGAAGAAGAGATAAAAGAAAATACTCGCTGTTTGTCTATTGAAGCTGTTTCGGGCAATCAAGCTAAAGAGTTGGCGCAGACAGCTGATCAGAAAATAAACGATATTTTAATCAAGTTTATTATAAAGTGATAAATGGCTACTTATAAAACCGAAGGTCTTATTTTACGCAAGAGGCTGATCGGAGAAACAGATAGATTGTATTCAATTTACACTAAGAAATATGGTAAAATAGAAGCAGTCGCTGATGGCTCAGCAAAAATAACCAGCAAGCAAGCAGGTGACTTGGAACCATTTAGCTTCTCACGTTTAATGATTGCCAGAGGCAAGTCTATTGATCGAGTTGCTGATGCTAGGACGATTAGTAATTTTCGAGAGGGGAAAAGCGATTGGGATTCCATGGTTCTGGCCTGGTCGGTAGTTGAAGGGTTGGACAGATTAACCTTCAACGGCGTTGCCGAAGCAGAAGCTTATGATTTATTGGAAGAGCTATTTCAATATATCAAAAGCTCGGCTTTCAGGGAGGAAAAAATATTTATACAGGTGCAATTTTTTTGGTTACTTTTTTATTTGTTAGGTCATCGTCCTCTTTTGGATTCCTCTCAGGCTGAATTTCAGGATTTTATTAATCGGGAAATATTTTTTAATAAAAAAAATGGAACCTTTTTCTCTGACAATCTCTCGACTAATTCTGACAACGGTTTTATAAAAATTCCTAAGAACTTATTTGATCTTTTGAAAGAGATCGATAAGTATTATATAAGTAACAGAGAGTTTTTACACTATCCAAAAGTAAATTATAATTTACTTAAACTATTTTATAGCTTGGTAACTAATTATTACCAATCTTTAACTAACAATAAAATTAACTCTATTCAATTATTAATTTATGGCCGACAAAAAAGGTGAAAAAATAAAAGTAAGGATTCTTAACGACGCTCCGGAGGTTAATAAGACTTTTGTAGCGAAAACTCTTAAAGCTGAGGTGGAAAAAACCGAGGCTAATAATTTTTTTGATACAAATAATATGAATAAAAATGAAAAAAAATCCTTTGATCAACAAAAACCAAAAAAATTAAAAAAGTTTTTGATAACATTTAGTATAATTTTAATATTAATTATTAGCGCTATTACTCTGGGCTTTTTTATTTTTAATGGACAAACCGGCGGTGGCAAGAAGGTAGAGCTTAAATTACAAGCACCGATGGAAGTTTCATCTGGCGAGAAAATTAGTTATACGATCAAAATTAAAAATAAGGAAAAAGTTACAATTGAAGACGTGGATTTACTGCTCCAGTATTCTTATGGTTTTCAATTTGAATCAGCTGATCTAGAGCCAGTAAATGAGACTAAAAGTTCCTTTACCTTACCTAATATTAATTCCGGCGATAGTTATGAGCTGGAAGTTAAAGGAAGATTAGTCGGAGATATTGATGAAATAAAAAATTTAACAGCTATTTTGAATTACCAACCTGTTAATTTTAATTCAAATTTTCAGGTCAAAAAGACTGTTTCTAGTCAGATCACAGATTCGATAATTGCTCTTAATCTAGAATATCCAAAGAATATTTTAGCTAATCAGAACTTTGAGCTCAAAGTTAAATTTAGAAATAATCAGAACCAGGAACAGAACAATTTGCAAATAATTTTAGACAGTCCAAGTAGTTATACGATAAACGACGAAGGTACCACCCCTTATGAAGGTGAGTGGTATTGGTTGCACGATAATTTAACTTCAAACGATGAGGGTGAAATAATTATCAATGGTGCTTTTGCCACAGAAGGTAGTCATCAATTTGAAATTAAAATTGGATTTTTGGAAGGCGAAGACGAGTTTAAAGAAATAACATACAAAAAAGAGGATATATTAGTTATTAGTCCAGAAATTAATATGAATTTAGAATTAAACGGTTCTCAAAATGTAGCTTCGGTAAATTGGGACCAGGAATTAGAAATTAAATTAACTATCGAAAACAACTCTAACACCTTTGGTCTGACAGAAGCACAGCTTAGTTTGCCTTTAGATTTTGATTTACTTGACGCTGATTCCCTTGAAGAAGAAAACGGAGCAGAAATTATTGACGGAGCTCTAGTCTGGGGTGAGGAGTCTAACATTTGGAATAATTTTTTGAGAAATTTATCGCCAGGGAAAAAACAAGAGCTTAACTTTAAAATTACTACGTTTGCGCAGCCGGCTAATATTGACAATTATACAGCTTCAGATTTGACTTTGAATTTGGAGGCAAAAATTACTTCACTTGATTTAGAAGACGGTGTATCCATTAGTAGTAATAAAATAACCACTACGGTGGGTGATTTAGTTCAATTCAGTGCTAAAGCTTTTTATAATCTAAGTAGTTCAATTCAGGTAGGTTCAGGACCCATTCCGCCAGAGGTGGATGAAACAACTGACTATAAAATTTATTGGTATATAAATGGCGGTAATAGTGATATTGAAAATGTTTTGGTCAAAGCAATATTACCGCCGGGTATCGCATGGTTAAATGATTATCAGTTGACCAATGGCACTTTGGAATACGATTCGACGCAGCGACTAATCAGTTGGGAGATTTCTGAATTACAAATAGGCGATTATGCCCAAGCTAATTTTTTTGTCAGTTTGACTCCTGAGTCGGACCAAGTAGGTGAAGTGGTTACTTTGTTAAACCCTTCATCAGCGGTCTATCAAAAAGATAGTGAAGATTTTTCACAAACAGTTAATTCTCTTGATACGGATCTGCTATATGATCCGGTAAACCAAGGCCAGGGAACTGTCACTGATTAATTTTTTATAAAATGTTTATCCTAATAGCAAAAATTATTTTTTTGCTAGTTTATTAAATATAATGTTTTCCCTAAAAAAGAAATCATCCAAAAGCCAAGCGCGCATGGGGACTTTAAATACCAGACATGGCAAGATACCGACCCCTTTTTTTATGCCAATTGCCACTCAAGGAGTGGTCAAAAATATTTCTGTCCAGGAACTAGAAAAAGCCGGAGCAGATATTGTTTTGGCAAATACTTATCATTTGTATTTCAAGCCGGGTCAGAAAACCTTGAAGAAAGCCAAAGGCTTGCATAATTTAATGAATTGGCAGGGTCCGATGCTGACGGATTCTGGTGGTTTCCAAGTTTTTTCGCTAGCGCATAAACTTGTAAAAAATAAAAAACCTTTGGTTAAAATAATCAAACAGGGCGTTTACTTTCAATCAGTTTATGACGGGTCCAAACATTTATTTACGCCCAAGAAAGTTTTGGAGATTCAGAAAGACATTGGCAGCGATATCAGGATGGTTTTGGATATTTGTTCCCCGGCCAAATGTTCGAAGAAACAAGCTGCCAGCGATTTAGCGATCACTTTGGATTGGGCCAGAGCCGCAAAAAAGAATAAATCGAGAGACAAAAGTTTGTTATTTGGGATTGTTCAAGGCGCTCTCTTTGAGGATTTGAGAAAAGAATCAGTTGAAGAACTATTGAAATTAAATTTTAATGGTTATGCTATCGGCGGATTGGCTGTTGGCGAAGAAACCGAGGAGATGTATCAGGTTTTGGATTATACTGTGCCGAGATTGCCCGAAAATAAGCCGCGTTATTTAATGGGAGTGGGGTATCCGGAGCAGATTGTTGAAGCAGTTAAAAGAGGCGTTGATATGTTTGATTGTGTTATTCCGACTAGGGAAGCTCGTCATGGCAGATTATATTATTTTAAAAAAAGAAAGCAGCTGGAATATCTGACGATAAATATTAAACTTGAAAAATTTTCCCGAGATTTAAAGCTGATTAATCCTGGCTCGGTATTTCCGGAGCTGCGCCAGTACACTCGGGCTTACTTAAGGCATTTATTTTCAATCAATGAGCCTTTAGCCATGAGACTGGCGACCTTAAATAATTTGGAATTTTATTTAAACTGGATGAAAAAAATTAGAGAAAATATTAGACAAGGCAGGCTATGACTTGACTAAACTGATTATTAATGATACGTTGGAATTAGTAATAAAAAAATATGCAAATAAAGCCTTGCTACAAAAGAATTTTAATGAGTACCCCAGATTATTTATTTTCTGAGGCAGGTTTTGCATTATGATAAAAAATTAATTTAAATACCACAAAAACTGCCTTGGAAAAGAGGCAGTTTTTTAATTTTTTTGATCTTTAACAAAAGGAGGAAAAATGGAGAAGCAATCAGACAAAAGAGTGGTTTTTTTGAGAGGCAAAAAAGCAAATCTCAGGCCGCTCAATAAAGAAACGGATCTTGAAGATTGCGTCCGTTGGATTAATGACGAAGAAGTAAACAAATATTTGAGTTTATTTTTGCCGGTTACTAAAAATGCAGAAGCGACATGGTTTGATGGACACGACAATGACCAAAATAACGTAGTTCTAGCAATTGAAACCGTCAGCGGTGAATTAATTGGAGTAATGGGTTTGCATCAGATAAATTGGCGCGATCGGACAGCCACCACCGGCGCTTATATCGGCGAGAAAAAATTTTGGGGCAAGGGATATGGAACCGAGGCCAAAATGCTTTTGCTGAACTATGCATTTAACACTTTGAATTTACGCAAGATTAATTCAGCAGTCATCGATTATAACAAGGCTAGCCTTGCTTACAGCTTTAAATGCGGTTATCAAATTGAAGGCAGGAGGCGTAAGCAGTATTACAAAGAGGGAAGGTACCGGGACGAAATACTGCTTGGTGTATTTAAGAAAAATTGGCTGCCGATTTGGAAGAAGTTTTGCCGACAATAGACCGCAAGTTGACAAAAGAAAAGATTTTTGGTAAATTGTTTTATTAAGAAAGTACATTATAGATAGAATTACAATTTTTAAAAAGTATGGAGAAGCCTATGCTAGAAACACATCCAGTGGAGGCAGTTAGTTTAAGCCAGAGTTCTCAGCCAGAAATCCAAAAAACATTTATCGGCGATGGTACTTACAGAATTATTTATCCAAAAAAAATTTGTCCACTATGTAACCAACCGACTAAATGGCAATCAGTTGACGGTCTATGCTGGGATTGCACAATTATCGAGGCTAAAGAAAAGGCTATAATGCGGATTCATGCAGATGATAACTTTAACCCTTTTAACAGTTTAACTGCCGATGATAGGGAAGTTGAATTAGGTTTTTAAAATTTAAAATCGCCAACGCAAATGCGTGGCGATTTATTTTTTGCCAAAAAAAGGTTTTTGTGATAATCTTAAAATGCTCTACATACTGGTAGATTGGAGATCTACAACCTTTTTTTAGGGAGTTTGAAGCGTTTTCTGCCGTGGCAGGAAACTTATGAGCTCACCAAGCCGTAATATATTTCTCATTAGTATTTTGGGCTTCGCTCAAATCCACTGATGGTTGATATATGGCCAAGTGTGATACAGGAACTTCCAATCTCGCCAGAGTAGAGTTTTAAGTTTTGATTGCAAAAATATACTGGATTTATAAATCTTGTTTTTTTTATAAAAATACGTAATATATAATTTAGAAACCTGCCGGGGTATGGCGCAGTTGGCTAGCGCGCATGCATGGGGTGCATGAGGTCGTGAGTTCAAGTCTCACTACCCCGACCAACTTAAACTTTTTTCAAAATCAGGATTGTTTTGTTGCTCGCAATTACTGAACGAAGCTCGAACCTTTTTCGATTTTTTAAAAGGTTGGGCAATTACGTGTTTATTGACTGTAATGTTCGCGTCTGCCGAGTGGATCAAAATAACAGCGGATATAAAATTTGGACATTTGTTTTTACCTATCATAATTAGTTTGATTGTCTGGGGAATTATTTATTTAGCGTACTATCTGATTTTTTTGTCTGTATTTTTAGCCGATAACTTAATATTAGTTGCTGTAGTTGCTTGGGCTGTCGGACTGGGGTGTTTAAAATTAGTTCAGTATGTATTTACTGATCAAATGTTTATTTATGGAACAGACGGATTAACAATAGCTATTATGGGCACTTTATATATAATGGTTGTTTTGACAGATAGAAAAAAAGAACTGATATCCTTAAGCTTTTAGCAAATTTTTCAGCTGAAGAAGATTAACTTTTAAACAATAAATGCAAACGTCTCGCATAGCGAGGCTTTTTTTAATTGCTATCTTAAACAGTTTTGGTATAATTAAACTGTAATTAATTAATAAAATTTATGGAAAACAATTTAAAAATGACCCCCAGAGATTTTTTTATGCATCTTTTGGGGTTCGTGGCTCTTTATGCCAGTATCATTAGTTTTTTAACCCTTATGTATCAGTACGTAAATGTCCTCTTTCCTGACCCATTAAATTTTTATTATACCAGGATTTTGAATATTATTCGGGTGGCCTCATCAACTTTGATTGTGGTTTTTCTGGTCTTTATCTTAATCAATTGGTTATTGGAAAGAGATTTTGCTAAGGCTCCTAAGAAACGTGATCTTAAATTTAGAAAATGGCTGATTTATTTCACTTTGTTTGTCTCGGCGATTACAATTATTATTGATCTTATCCGCTTAGTGTATATTTTTTATAGCGGCGAATTAACTACCAGATTTTTGTTGAAAATTTTAGCGGTATTAATAGTAGCGGCAGGGGTCCTTGCTTACTATTTTTGGGATTTGAAACGTGATACTGAAAAAAAATATAAGTTACCACGAATTGCATTGTGGGTGTCAGTAATTGTGGTTTTGGCAGGAATTGTCAGCGGGTTTTTCATCGTTGGCACGCCGGCTGAACAGCGTTTGAGAAGATTCGATGATCAGCGGGTAAGCGATTTACAAGAAATTCAAAATCAGATTATTTATTATTGGCAGCAGAAAGACGTCTTGCCTTCTAAGCTGACTGATCTTAATGACAGTATTTCCGGTTTTGTGGTACCGACTGATCCGGCTACGGGCGCAGATTATATTTATAATATTCAGGGAGAACTTGATTTTGAATTATGTGCCAATTTTGATAAGGTAAGTTTAGCAGAAGGCAGAAACACTTATCCCAGGCAGCCTGGTATATATTACCCAGGCGCTTATCAAGAAAACTGGAGCCATGAGGCTGGAGAGAAGTGTTTTTCTAGGATTATTGATCCGGAATTGTATGATAATACTTTAAAAATAGCAGAATAATTTGATTGACTTAAGACAAAGAATTTAGGAAAGAGAAATACTAACTAAGATATTAAAATAAAACCTACATAGTTTGAATAAGTGTAGGTTTTATAATTAAATTATTTCGTTTGATGGATAACTCTTTGTGGGAAAGGAATCTCAATACCTTCGCGGTCAAAAGCAATTTTTAGACGCTTACGTAGTTCGCCAGTTACTTCCCACTGTTTCAGGGGTTGAGTGTCACCAAGAATTTTAATTTCAATGGCTGAATCTCCGAAATTATCAACTCGTAAAAATTGAGGTTCTTTGATAATGAGGCTTTGCCAATTAGGATCATTGGACAGATCATGACCGACTTGATTGACAACTTTGATTACTTTTTCCAGATCAGCGTCATAGGCAATGCCAATGTTTAGATTGACTCTGGAAAATTGCTTAGACATGTTTGATACTTTGGTGATTTCACCGTGAGGGACGTGATGGACGATTCCATCAAGATCGCGCAGTGTTGTCATTCGTATGCTGATATTTTCAACCAAACCACAAGTGTCGCCAAAACAAACAACATCCCCAACCCGGTATTGATTCTCTAAAATAATAAAAAATCCAGAAATAAGATCTTTGATTAAATATTGTCCACCGAAACCGAAGGCCAAACCGGCAATTCCGGCAGCAGCCAGCATCGGACCGATTTGGACTCCCAATTCCGAGAGAATCACCATGGCAGCAACTACCCAGACAGCAATGCCCAGAGCGCCGTTAAAAATTTTAATCAGGGTGTTTTCGCGCTTTTCCTCGGCTTCTTTAGTGGTAAAACGGTCAGAAAGAACTGCTTGGCGAATTATTTTATTAACAAAAATAGCACCAAATTTCCAGACCAAATAAGCCCCGATAATAATTAAGAGAATTTTAAGCCCGTGGCTTAATAACCAGGGAGTGATGGATTGAACAATGTTTGACATAAAAATTTAATTTATTAATAATTGTTTTTATTGTATAAATAATTAACTGATATGGCAAATTTGGAATAACAAAAACACTTTGTCTAAGTGTTGTAAATTGGCGGAAGGAGTGGGATTCGAACCCACGAGCCCTCGTAAGAGAGCGCAGTTTAGCAAACTGCTGCCTTGAGCCACTCGGCCATCCTTCCAAAATTTTTTTATTTTAAAGAATTGGTTAATCTTTCTAGTAAATGTTTCTTCTTGGTATAATTAGATTTTAATTCCTTTTCTCTATTATAAGCATCATACTTGTTTAAAAAAGTTTCATAATAAATCAGTCGCCACGGTTTAAACTGTTGGGTGCTTTTAACCAAACCTTTATTGTGTTGCTTTATTCTTTCTTCTAAATTTGAAGTACAGCCAATGTATTTTTTATCGGACGATAAACTTTTTATAAGATAAACTGTATACATAATTTGTTATTTTTTCAAGAGCCACTCCCTCGGCCGTAGCCTGTAGGCATCGGCCTACGGGCGAGGCGGCCATCCTTCCAAAATTATATATAACGAAATACTAACAAAAATAATAAATTTTGTAAACCCTTATTTTTTAATTTTTAGCAATAACCAACCCCCAAATTTTTTTGGCGCCGTTGTCTTTTAAAACTTTGGCAAGTTCTCCCAGCGTGGCGCCGGTGGTTATCACATCATCAATTATTAAAAAATTTTTACTGGCTATTGAGTCTTGGCAGTTTAGACTAAAACTGCCTTGGACGTTGACTAAGCGCTTTTTGCGCGACAACTCAGCTTGCTCCTGAGTATTTTTATTTTTGGTTATTAAATCAGGCAGGTAACTTAAATTTAATTTTTTAGCAATAATTTCGGCCAGCAGTTCAGCCTGATTAAAACCTCGCCAGCGCCGGCGCTTTTTGGTTATCGGCGAAGGGAGGACGACGAAGTTAATTAGAGGCAATTTGTTAATTAAGTTAATTTGATTAAAAAAATCAAGCATTATTTCAGCAATGGGAATTCTTAAATCTTTAATAAAATTATATTTAAAATTTTTAATTAATTTTTGGATTAATTCATTCTCATAGTTTGCGGTAATAAAAACTTTATCCAGGCAAAAATTATTTTTGCATTCAGGGCAGGTTTGGCCGTTTGAAAAACCTTCCCGGTTGCAGATTGGGCAAACTTTTTGCAATTGATTGATCTTTTTAATTTTATCCAAGCAATTAAAACACAGCCATTCATCCTCTCGACCGCAAGAGAGGCATTGAATGGGGAAGATGAGATTTAGGATGAAGTTAATAAATTTTTTCATATATGGTAAAAACAAAAACAGAGTCTCGCGTCTAAGACACGAATTGACCCTGTTTTTTTATTTTGTTTAATTAAATATTATTTTATTGCCTTTGGCTTCTATTTTTATTTCTTCGTCTGGTCGAAAATTGTCATCAAGAATTTTTTTGGCCAGCGGGCTTTCTATATACTCTTGAATAGTTCTTCTGATAGTTCGGGCGCCTTCTTTGGGGGTGAAGCCTAGTTTAACAATTAATTTTTCGACACTCGGAGTTATTTTTAGATTGTAGCCTTGGCGCAAGGTTCGTTCTTTTAATTCATCTAATTGGAGGCTGGCAATTTTGATAGCTGATTTTTCATCCAGTGGTTTATAAATAACGATTTTATCCAAGCGATTCAGAAATTCCGGACGAAAACGCTCTTTGAGCTCGGAATTAATTTTGTTTTTTAATTTATCGTAATTTTTTTCGGCTGTTTTTTTCTCAGAATCACTGTCCAGACTGAAACCAATTTCAGCCTGTTGGTTGAACTCTTTTAACCCAATATTAGAAGTCATTATAATAATAGTGTTTTTGAAATTTATTTTTTTACCGATGGCATCAGTCAGATGACCATCTTCTAGTATTGGCAGTAGTAGGTTGAAGACTTCAGGATGAGCTTTTTCAATCTCATCAAATAAGACTACGCTGTATGGCCTTCTTTTAACAGCGTCTGTCAGCTTAGTACCTTCTTTATAACCAACGTAGCCTGCCGGGGCGCCAATTAGCTTGGAAACATTGAAACTTTCGGCAAACTCGCTCATATCAATTCTTATCAAAGCGTTTTCATCCTCAAATATTTCCCGTGCCAATACTTTGGCAGTTTCGGTCTTACCGACGCCAGAGGGACCAAGAAAAATAAAAGAAGCCAGTGGTCGGCGAGGATCGGTTATTCCTACCCGACTACGACGAATACTGTCAGCAATAATTTTTAGAGCTTCGTCTTGACCGACAATTCTTTTTTCTAGTCTTTCCTCAAGTTTGGCTAACTTGACCTTTTCTTCTACTAGTAACTCCTGAAGAGGTATATTAGTCATTTTAGAAACTATGTCAGCGATTTCTTTTTGGGTAATAGTACCATAAATTTCTTTTTTTTCATCCTGCTCTTTGTCTTTTAATTTTTTCAATTTTTTTAGAATTTCATCTTCGGATTTTCTTAGATTCAGAGCTTCATCAAAATTTTCATCCAAAACAGCTTGGTCTTTCCGTCGTTGTAATTTTATCAGATCTTTTTCGAGGACAATTATTTTTTTGATAGAAGTGTTCTTCATCTGGGAGACTTTTAATCCGGCGGCTGCCTCATCCACTAAGTCAATAGCTTTGTCAGGTAATAATTTATCCTGAATGTATCGGTGAGACAAATCAATGGCCGCCTGCAGAGCTTCGTTGGTAATTTTTACCTGATGGTATTTTTCATAATTCTCTTTGATACCAATTAGAATTTTTTTGGTTTCTTCGAGACTGGCTTCCTCGATATTAACCGGTTGGAAACGTCTTTCCAGAGCAGGATCTGATTCAACGTGTTTTTTATACTCTTCCAGAGTGGTTGCCCCTATCATTCGCAGATTGCCTCTGGCTAGCTCTGGTTTAAAAAGATTCGCTGCGTCCATTGAACCAGTAGCAGCGCCGGCTCCGATAATCGTATGTAACTCGTCAACAAAAAGGATAATATTGGGATCTTTTTTGACCTCGGCAATGATTTGCTTAATACGGTTTTCAAATTCTCCGCGGTACATGGTACCGGAAACCACGCTTCCTAAATCCAGATTTAATATTTTTTTGTTTAATAAAACATCTGGCACCTCACTGTTCATTATTTTTTTAGCCAGACCCTCAACAATAGCTGTTTTACCAACTCCGGCATCACCCAGCAAAATAGGGTTATTCTTGGTGCGACGAGAGAGGATTTGAATAATTCGCGAAATTTCATTTTCACGTCCGATAACCGGATCAATATTTTTCTGAATTTTTTTATCAGTTAGATTAGTGGTAAAAGCGCCTAGGGCTGATTGGTCTATTTGATTCTCGGCTAATACTTTTTCCATCTCATTATCTGGTAGTTGCGTTTTGCCGGAAGCCAGATCCGGAAACTTGGAAGTACTTTTTAAGACAGTAGTTAATTGTTGATCGAGATTAATTAAATCAATTTTTTGATTGGTAAAAAACTTTTTTAGCTCAGTATCTTCGGTTTTTATCAAGCTAGTCAAGAAATGTTCGGTCCCGACATATTTATGCCGGTATTTAAAAGCAATTTTTGCCGCTTGTTCAATAATTTTGTTTGCGCTTTCTGAAAGTTGGGGTAATTTTTCCCTTTCAATAATATTGCGTTGGATTATGGTTGGTATTTCTTGGTCCGTAAGATATTTTTTAATAATTTCTGGTTTCATGCCGTTTTTGTTCAGAACCTCAGCGGCTAAAGACCCTTTTTCTTTGGCTAGGATATATAGCAAGAAAAGAGGTTCAACGCGATTTTTTTTCAATACAAAAGCCAAGTCCTGGGCATCAACCAGAGCTTTTTTGGCGTGAAAAGTAAATTTATTAAGAATATTTGACATAATTTTATGTAAATTCCAAATCACAAGCACCAAGTATCAAATAATTTTCAATTACTAAATAATTAAGTAGCAAACAATAACCTGTATTTTATCATCAAAATTATTTGTTTATTAATTATTTATTCGGTCATTGGTCATTATTTGTTATTTGGAATTTGTAGTTTGATTTTTTAAGTCGTCATGGTTCTCAATTTTTTAATCCGGTCTTCTATCGGAGGATGAGTTGCAAATAAGCCAGTTACACTTTTACCAACTTTTTTGAAAGGACTAGCTAAGTACAAATGGGCGGTGGCATGATTAGCTCTTTTCATTGGTTGATTAAATCTGTTAATTTTTTCCAGGGCTCGGGCTAGACCTTCTGGATATCTAGTTAACAAAGCGCCTGAACCGTCAGCCAGATATTCTCTCTTTCTGGAAATAGCCAATTGAATAAGGCTGGCGAAGATAGGGGAAAGTATTGCTAGGACTAAACCGATTATCATTAGTATGGACCCAGCTTGGCCATTGTCTCTTGAGCCTCTCCTGTCACCGAACAAAAAATGTCCTCTGATAAAAAAATCGGCCATCAGAGTGATAACTCCCACACAGATAATTACAATTGTCATTAACTTGATATCATAATTTTTGATATGGGATAGTTCGTGGGCGATCACACCTTCTAATTCCTCGTTTTCCAGTTTTTCAATCGCCCCGACGGTCAAAGCAATGGAAGAGTGCTCGGGATCACGACCAGTGGCAAAAGCATTAATATTTTGATCAGGAATAATATAAATTTTAGGTACCGGCAAACCGGCGGTGATGCAGAGATTTTCAACCAGGCGATAGACATAGGGATTGTCTTCTTTTTTAATGTTTTTGGCGCCGGAAATTGACAGGGCAACTTTGTCGCCCCGATAGTAGCTAAAGATATTTAAAGTTATGGCTATAATAACAGCGATAACTAATCCGCTATAACCAATATTGTAATATTCTCCAAACACCCAGCCTAAAAACACGATAACAACAAAAAAAACCAACATTAAAACCCAGGTTCTTCTTTTGTTTGAAGTTATTTGTTTATACATATTTATTAATACAAAAATTAGCGGTTATTTCTTTTCCGTAATTTGTAAAAATTTTGTGATTAAAATTCAACTTTAACTGCTTCTCTTTCTTTTTCGTCGCCAAGTTCAAAAAATTCTCGTTTTTTGAAGTTAAGCATTCCAGCAATCATGTTGTTTGGGAAAACTTGAATTTTAATGTTGAAATCCCTGACGTTGCCGTTATAGAATCGTCTGGCAGCTTGGATTTTATTTTCAGTGTCTGATAACTCGTCTTGGAGTTTGGCGAAGTTGTCGGAAGCTTTTAACTGAGGATAATTTTCAGCTACGGCGAAAAGTGATTTCAAAGCACCGGTTAAAGCGTTTTCAGCTTTGCCCTTTGCTTCAGGAGATCCAGCCTGCATGGCTTGTGATCTAGCTTGGGTAACTTTTTCAAATAATTCTCGTTCATGAGTAGCATAGCCTTTGACGGTTTCGACTAAATTGGGAATCAGGTCGTATCGTCTCTTTAACTGAACATCAATATCTGACCAAGCTTCGTCAACCCGATTTTTCAGTTTAATTAGCGCATTATAAATACCTATTAGCCAAAAAATAGCTATCAGGATAACCGCTAAAACAATCCAAAGTAGATAATTCATAATTTTATGTTAATTATTTTAATTAATAGTTGTTGGTAGTGGTTATTATAAAAGAATGTTCTAAAAATGTAAACCCCGCTTTTTTAAAGCGGGGTTTACAGCAAGGTAACTAATTTTTAATAAATTTTTTCAATTTGGATAGCGGTAAAAGTGTCTAAATCTTTGATATTAACGCTAGCCTTGACATTAACAGTGTCTCCAACGTGAAGTTCGCTACGGCTTGATGATTCGGAGGCTGGGATAATTCCGGTTTGAGTAAATTCGCTGACGCTTTTTTTGGTAAAATTTGTGCTAAGGTCAAAATTGACCGTCAGGGTTCGGTATTCATAGGCATTGACTGCTTGATAGCTATTGGTGCGAACCCTGGTCTGGATGGTGATATAAGTTTGTGAAATAGCGGTAATAGTACCGCTTCTTTCGTAGACAGTTGTTGGTTCTCGTGGCAGAGAAGCAGCAATAGCTCTAGTATTGGTATTAATCCCAACGTTTGAGAAATTTTGATTTCTTATTAAATAAGCTAAAACAGTAAATATTATAAGCAAAACTAAAACCACAATAATAATAATAAAAATATTGTTGGTTTTTATACCTGTATTTTGTTCCTGAACGCTTGGCGAATATTCGGATTCCATGACTATATTTTAGCAGATCGGAGCAAATTAGTTAATAGTTGGTATTATAAGGTATCTATTTTTTGTTATAATTCACAGAACCTACATAGCTGAGGTTATGTGAAATAAATATTTTATCAAAACTCTTGATAGACATCATGGGTTTTGTATAAAAAATTAATCAGAAGATTAATATTTTAATCTCTTTTGTAATTTAATGATTTATTGTATAATAAATACTGAAAAAGGTAGTAATTAATTATTTACCAAATATTAATTTGTATCTATAAATTTTTGTTTTCTAATGTTTCGGATAATAAACACAATATCTAATTATAAAAGGAATTATCAATTTTTTTTGGTATTCTTTTTTGTGTTATCAAGCTTTTTTATATTTATCAAGCCTGTATTAGCGGTTAGGCCACCTGCTCCAACTAATTTGACAGCTATAACTGCCGGTATCAACTCTGATACTGGACAGTATCAGATCAATTTGGCTTGGGAATATAGCGAACCCTCATTAATAACCGGTTATAGGATATACCGTGATTTGACATTAATCGGTACTATTGATAGTGAAGGAGTGAACGGAAATTTGTATATTGAATCTTCAGATATTAATGCTGGGGTGGTCACAGAAACTACTTTTAATTATTACATCATTGCTTATAGTACTGAGGACTCTTCTCCTAGTAATGTTGCTGCTGGTGTTACCTCTGATTGGCCGGATACCCCGTCTAATTTACAAGTAGCCTGGCCAGTGGTTGGTTCATCCAGGCCGCAGTTCAGTTGGACTTACTCTGATCCCGAAAGTGGTTCCATGAGTGCTTATCGGATTGTGGTTTACGTCCACGATGATTCAACTAATAATGATATTATTTCACGAGAAATATGGGATAGCGGTAAGATTTCTAAACCCGCTTCTTCAGGCAGTACAGTTTCTGTTTATTATAATGATGCCGACGGCAGCGGTGACGACAATGACGGCCGTGGCCACCCATTGGATTGGGACGGCTTTGGACCAAATGGTTATGATTATAACTTTATTGTTCAGGTCTGGGACCAGAGAGGTTTATCAAGTGAATTAAGCGAGCCAGTAACCTTTAAGCCGACTTTAGGTGGCTCACCTATAATCGAACGCTTCGACGATAATTCTAATGAAGATACTAGTGAAACAACTGCGGATTGGAATTATGTCTATAGCGAAGCCCGTCTTAATTCATTTGCCGATGTTGATAGTTACACCAACGTGGTTAGTGATAATTTTAGCATTAAACCAGCGGTTTTCGTTAAAGACATTTTTGGCCAAAGTATTGAGTATTATGTTGTTTATTACAAAAAATCTACTGGTAATTACGGGCTATATTATTTAGCGCTGGATGCAAACGGATCTCCTTTGATTTCAGAAGTAACATTGGTTGCCGATGTTGGCGCTAATCAGTCAGGCACTTCGGTTTTGGGTAATTTTTTAACTAACGATATCAGCTGTGATTTAGTTAATAATAAATGCGGCGTTGTTTATTCGGCGGGAGCTCTTGGTAATACGGAATCCTATTTCATGGAGATAAATAGTAGCAATGGAACACTAACAAATCCTGCATATCCCTTAAAAATTGATGGACAAAGTGGCTATACTAATGAAATGTCAACAGTTGTTTCTTATGGTTATAATGATGTTCTGGCGCAACGTCGTTATTTGGTAGCTTGGTATGAAGATTCTTATAGTGGCGGTAGTCCGGGCATGAGAAACGCATATTATAATCTTATAGATCCCGATAGTCCTTCATGGACAAATCCCGCCCCCTATGATCAGAGCATTCATTCCAATGTCTATCCTTCATTAACTTATAATTCAGTTGATAAGAATTTTGGTATCACTTGGAGTAGAGGGCCTGATAATATCACTGTTACCAATTCCGAGATATTTTTTAATATTATTGACTGGAATGGTAATTTTTTGATTGGTAATTATGGCTTTCCGGTGGATGGAAAAATGTTAACCAATTCTGTTTTTAGTGATGAAGATATTGCCGCTTATTCCAATTATTCTTATGTAAAATGGATAAATAGCGGCAATGTTTATGGGACAGCGCCTAATCAGTTTCACGGTGATTATTTCGTTGTTTGGAAGGATTCTCGTAATTATTATTTGGAGCATCCAGAAAATCCCAGCTTAATAGATATTTATTACAAAAAAGTAGCTGCAAATGGCGGAGCGCTTTCATCGGATATTTTAATAACTGATTTCCCTAGCCGCCGTAAATATATTTTGTCAATTAATTCCGGCATTAATTGTTTGCGCACTGAATTTACCATTGCCTGGCTAGATGATCGGGGGGTGGGAAATACTAATAATAGTCCATCTCTTACTGCGAAAACTTTCAATAGTTATTTTTTAAAATTTAATTATACTAGTCAGACTGAGATTAGCAAAACTATTTCGGATAGTCTTTTATCAAAAATTCAAATGCCTTTTGATCCAGTTAGTACTAGAGACGAAAGTCTAAATTCAGAAAGAGTAATTGTGGTGCCGGTCAATAGTGTTTGTCCATCTAGCTATTCCAGTATGTTTTTTGATCAAGGCGGCGATATCTTATTTCAAAATGTGCCTAATCAAAACAGTAATACAGCTTTGTTTAATACTACAGAAAATATTATTCAGTCTGAAGACATAATGACTCAAAGTGGGGGTCTGGGATCAGTAATAATTTATCCAAGCGATACTAAGCCAAGTGGCACCTCAATAACTTATTATCTTGCAACCAATGATACCGCGCCCTTTAGCTGGACGCAAATGACGCCCGGAGTCGGGCAGGTTTTTACTAATAATCAATTAAGATTGAGAGCCGTGTTGACGTCTTCTGATCCAAATAAATCTCCATCAATCGGATCGATGGCTTTTGTGGTTAATAGTGCCCCGCCAAATCAACCCTATGATTTACAAGTGGATGCTTGGGGTCCACCATTAGAATCAACAGCCACGACTACTGAAGATTTCACTCCAGAATTGTCTTGGACTTATGATGATCCGACCGGTTTGAGTATGAGCGCCTTTAGGGTACAGGTTTGTAAGGCGGCATTTGATAATAATTCTTCAGAGCGTTGCCCCCAAGATAATTTAATGTGGGACAGCGGAAAAGTCGGAAAAACAGCCAGCGATGGTTCGCGAGTTGAAATTTCCTATAATGATTTTTCAGGTTCTGGAGATGATAAAGACGGTCAGGGATTGCCTTTGGACTGGGGTACTGATTACTATTGGCAGGTTAGGACCTGGAACGCCAGCGATTTGCCAAGCACTTTGTGGAGCGATGCTAGTTTGGCAAATGAACCCTCAGCTACTTTTAAATACGGAGATGATATTAATGGCGCCGACCTTATTTATTCTGACGATATGCAAACTCTATTGCCATTGTTAGTTTATTCAATTACAAATCCACCAACTTTTTACACAGGTGCCCAGGGAGAGGTTAGATTAACAGAGGCTTGGCCAACAGGCGGTTCACCAAACGGAGAAGTTGTTGATGGTTCTAGTTCTTATGACGGCCTCCAGACCTCCATAGCTCTTGATTCAAAGAATTATCCTCATATTTGTTATTATGAAAACAACGGAGAAGCTTATAATCTTTCACCATGGGAAGGACATTTGAAATACGCTTATTATGATGGCTCTTCTTGGAGTATTGAATCAGTTAACAGTAGCGGGGAGGGTGGCCTTGCTTGCACGATTGTACTAGACCATGATGATAATCCGCATATTAGCTATTGGAGCAATTATGATAATACGACGCCTGAATATGCCGACTTAATGTATGCTTACAAAGGCAATTCAGGCTGGCAGATTTCTATTATTGAGGCAGATGCCAATTCTATGGGCGTCTATTCAGAGAGCGCGATGGTGGTAGACAGCGAAAACAATCCAGCTATTTGTTATTTTTACAACATTTCTTCCAGTCGGGTGCATTGTGCTAGGTATAATGGCAGTATTTGGATACTTGATGGCGATACAGTTTTTACAGATACGGGCAATGGTTTTCAAAATGATTTAGCCATAGATGAAAATGACAATCTGTATTTGGCTTACAGTGGTCTTAAGAAGGTAATTTATCGTACCTTTAATGGCTCTTCCTGGAGCTCGCCGGTAAATGTCTATACGCATAGTCTTCCTTATTCTGGAACTAACCCGACAAATATATCAATAGCGGTGGATAATAATAATACTCCGGGCATAAGCTTTAATCATAATACCAGCGCTGGCAATGATTGCGACCTTAAATATTCCAGTTTAAGCGGTAGCTGGCAGACAGAGACATTAGTTTCAATGACAAATTGCCAGAAATATACATCGCTAAAATTTAATAGTTTAAATTATCCGCAAATAGTTTTTAATGGCAATTATGATGGTAGTAGCTGGGATTTATTATATATCAAAAAAACCAGTTCTGGCTGGGGAACAGTTGAAAACTTAGATTCTAGTGGCAACATCGGTAGATTTCCATACCTTGATTTAACAAATGGAGATTCGCCCAGAATTAGCTATGGTAGTTATGATGCTACAGTAAATACCATTTTAGACAAACTTCTTTATATCAGACCCTTTTACACCACGGGTGTAACAGGCTCTATTCAGTCTAACAACGTTAATCCCACCGCTGACGATCTTTATGGTTTGAGATTTCATGCTAGCTTTGCTCATTCACTTGGTGATACCAGTGATTTAACTTTTTATGTCTCGACTAATGGAACGGATTGGATAAATGTTGAAACTGAAGGCGGAGCTGGCTGTATTGATAATCCCGATGGTTGCATTATAAATTTATCAAACGTCAGTGGCGTTAGTTATGTTGACAGCGAGTTGTATTGGAAAATTAATTTAGATACCAATGACCAGGAATATACTCCACGGGTCGGATCTATTGCTATAGAAAAATATAATATCCCACCCAGAATCATCAGCTGTAGTTATGAGCCGCCGGCTATTGACCCAACTCAGGAGGTTAGAATTACTGCCAATGTTATTAATGAGCCTAGTGAAACATTAGAATACCGTTGGTGCTTTGATGATAGTACTGGCGAGTGTACTGCTCCTGGGGGGATTGACTGGACTACTTGGGCTGCTACTGGGAATTATTCTAACCCTTCGTATTACACTTATAATAATGCTGGAATTTATAACCCAGAAGTTCAAACCCGAGAGCAAGCTGCTACTTCTATGATCAGTTCAGAATACCAATGTCAGAATTTGTTTGTTGGCAATGTTCAAGTCGCTTGGTTAGAAGCTCTCTATGGTAATATTTACACCCAAGGCAATATTCATAGCTACGGCGTACCATGTGAATTGTGTGGCTATCGTAATGCTACTTATATTATAGAAGCGGGCGGAACAATTTTGGGTCTAAACACAAACTGCCAGACTTATTGCGAGACTTATTCTGGTTTGTCCAGTGAACAATGCGAAGCACAGTGTATTCAGCAAAACTCTTCTAATGTAAAAAATTATCCAGATTATAGTCATAATTTCAGAAATTCACTTGGTGATTTAACAACTAATGTTACCATGCGTGAATTACTTCTTCATGCAGATGAGTATTCAGATGGCCATACGCCGCCGGGTTTTGGAGCTGGACATTTTATTGATTTTGATGTTGAGACCGATTATAGCGATGTCGCTGATATACCATTTTTTTGGGCAAATGGAGGCAAATATTATATGGGCGGGCAAATTGGTTACATTAGAGATAGCAGTTATACCTATTCAGGTTCTGACATTCCTGAAATCGAGTTGAATGGTGAAAATCAACATAATTATCTATCTGGAGACTGGTACGGTGACATAAAGGGGTTTATTAATAGCTCATATGGCGGTTCGGGAACAATTATTGTTGATGGCGATTTACATATTTATTCCGGTTTCTATAGCGAGCCAAGCAGTTTAAAAGTGGCAACCAATACTCCATCAATTATTTACGACAATACTACTCCCATTTCTAAAATTAGTGATTTAGCTTCAATAGCCTGGATAATTAAAGGTGATTTGATTATCGAATACGATGTGGAGGAATTAGCCGGCAACTTTATTGTTTTAGGAGCTGATGATATTGATTGTCAAAAAGTTGTTGGTGAATATAATTACACTCCGCATTGTGGGGCGATTTATACAGCTGGTAAATCCGATCCTGTTAGTGGAAATTTTGGTGATAATTGGATACCTGTGCTTGAGAGGAAGCGCTTAACTATCAATGGTTTAGTAATGGCTAAAAAATTTGTTTTGAACCGCCATTATATAGATTTTCAGACAAACGAACCAGCAGAAGTATTTATTAATGATGGTAGGGCTTTGTTGAACCCACCACCTGGTCTGAAAGATTTAGTTAGCTCTTTGCCTAATTGGCAGACAAGTATTGCGCCTTAAGTATTGACATTAGTGAGTTTTTGTGTCCTAAAGTTGATAAAATTATTAGGACGAAATATTAATTTGTGTTATAATTATTTTATATGTCTTTATTCTCTAATTCGAAAAAAAGTTATCTAGGAATTGATTTAGGTACGGGTAGTATTAAATTAGTAGAATTATCTAATTACAAGGGTAAAGCCAAATTAGAAACGTATGGTTATGTTGATGTGGCGGCTGAGGGTTTGAAAAGTAATTCGCCAGAAGCTAAAGAAAGAATAATTCAAGCCATTAAAAAATTAATACAAAAAAGCGGAGCTAAAAGCGATAAATGTGTCGCTGCCCTCCCTTCTTTTTCAGTTTTTAATTCCATCATTACCTTGCCAAGTTTAGGTAAAAAAGATTTAGCCTCCGCTATCAGGTGGGAAGCAAAGAAATATGTTCCTTTGCCTATTGAGGAAATGGTTTTAGATTGGAAAATATTATCAGAAGAGAATAAATCCAAACAGGATCAGGAAAAACCAAAAGAGAAAAAATCCTTGCTTGATAAGCTAGGTAAAAATAAAGAAGAAAAAAGTTTTTCCAAGATTCTTATTACTGCCGCTCCAAAAAATTTAGTCAGTCGATATATAGAAATTTTCAAGGAAGCTGGTTTGAAACTTTTAAGTCTGGAGACTGAGTCTTTTGCTCTAGCTAGATGTCTCATCGGTCATGATAAAGCCAGTGTGATGATAGTTGATATTGGTTCCATAACCACTGATATTTGCATTATTGAGAATGGTATTCCGATTTTAAATCGAAGTTTGGATACTGCGGGTTTAGCCATTACTAGGGCGATTGCTTCAAGCTTGAATGTGAACTTGGATCGAGCTGAACAGTTTAAACGAGATTATGGCATCTCAATTTTTCAAAATGAACAATCGCAAGGCATCCCGAAAATTATCGAAGAGTCCCTGACCCCCGTCATTAATGAAGTGAAATATATATTAGATCTCTATCAGAAACAGGGAGACAAGGATGTTGAAAAAATTATTTTAGCTGGCGGGTCTGTGTTTTTACCAAATTTAACAGAGTATTTTGCGGAAACCTTTAAGTTAAAAGTTTATATAGGAAACGCTTGGGAAAGAATTGTTTATCCTACAGACCTTAAGCCGGCCCTAGAAGAAGTTGGCAGTCGTATGGCAGTGGCAATTGGGCTGGCCATGAGGGAAATATATTAATAATGAAATATGTTTGACGACATAAATTTATTACCAGGAGATCACAAGAAGAAAGAACAAGAAAAGAAATCAAAGCTTAACACCGAGGAATACAGTGAGGAAGAGTTAAGTTTTCCTGCTGAAGATAAAATTGCCAGGGATGGTTTTGATTTTAAACAAAATAAAAAAAGTAAGGCGGACTCTGGCTGGCAGGCGTCCTCAGACGATAAGGGAGAGAAAAAACCTACTCATAAAAGTCCTAAGGTTAAAGGCTCAGGATTTTTTAGTAAATTTACGAAAGCGTTTAATAGAAAAAAAACTGAAACTAATTTGCCAAAAAAGAAAGAGATTAGCGCTTCAAGCGATCCCAACAAGAAACCGTTTTTACCCAAAGACGAAGGTCCCAAAATGAACACAAATCCGATACCGTTTGAGCCGGGAAACGGCCATGAGCACAAGCTTGATGATACTGAAAAGCAAAAAATTGTAGAGTCAATCAAGAAAGAAGTTGAGAAAGATGAAATCAAGAAATCAGAGCCTGAAAAACACAAGGCGGAAGGTTTTATGACGGGTTTTAATAAGATGTTTCACAAGAAAAAAGAACAAAAAAAAGAAATTGAACCAAAAACCAGCGAGAACAAACCGCCAAAACCAGTAATAGACAAGAAAACCCAAAAAGAATTCACTAATGGTGATAATTTAAAATCTCCCAGCGATTCTTTGGAAGTAAATTTAGTTCCTGAGATAAGCAGAATTAGGCCGCTGGGAAAGATTATTTCTATTGTTATCATGGTGATAATAATAAATTTTTTGGCTATCGGAATTATTTATGGCGGAGTCATTTTGTATAGTTACAAAAACCAAGTCCAGGCCAAAATTCAAGACCAGAGAATTAATGAAAAGTTAAAGGAAATTGAAAAAATCAGTTCCAATGAGCAAGAGGCTCAAGCAATGATGAATGATATTAATCAAATTGAAAATGTTTTGGAGAACCATACTTATTGGACCAAGTTTTTCAGCTTTCTAGAGGATTATACATTAGATAATGTTTATTTTATCAATTTTAGCGCTGCTCAGAGCGGCGGTGTTAATCTTTCAGCCAAAACCACAGATTATTTAAGTGTGGCGAAGCAGCTAGTCGTGCTTGAAGACGCCAAAGAGTATATTAAGCGGGTGACCATTATGTCGGCTAGTAAGACCTTAGCCACCGAAGAAACTCCGGCTGAAGTTACTTTTGATATAAGCTTGCAACTAAAGCCAAATATATTTTTAAAACCTTTATATAATGAATAAAGAGAAAAAAATCAACGGCCAACCCGGCACTATTACAGTATTTTTAAATAAATATTTAAGACATTTGATTATTTTTGTTAGTCTGTTGGTATTGATACCTGCCTTTTTCTATTTGATCTTACCGGAATATCGCCAGGCAAGTAATTTGTCAGATGAATTGCTACCTCTTAAGGAAAAGAAATACGAAGAGTTAAACCAATATTATAATGATCTTAATAAGCTGGGTAAGAATTTGGAATATTTAGAACAATTAAGGCAATCAGATTTTGACAAGCTGGAAAAGATTCTACCTAAAAAGGCTGACATCGCTGGATTGTTTGCTCAGGTGGAAGCTTTGTTTTTAGAAAACGGTTTCGAAGTAACGAATTTATCTTTTACGGAATCAAAGGTTATAACCATGGCAGATGAAAAAGTTTCACCTATCGGCATGGTCGATATAAGTTTAAATACACAAGGTGGTGGTTATTTTGATTTCAAAGAGCTTTTAGAAAATATTGAAAAGCATTTGAGAATTTTTGACGTGGTTTCAATTAATTTTAGTAATATATATTCAGAGGACGAAGATGATACGGCAAATTATGATTTAAATTTAAGAACTTACTATTTAAATTAAATGACTAAAAGGTTTTTAAAAGAAAATATAATTTTATTGATAATCGTAGTGGTGATGATTGGTGGTTTTGTTGTTGCCAAAAATTATTTACTGGAAGTGATTACCGGCAAGATAGAAGAGATGGAATTAACTCAAACCAAAAAAATGCCGGCTGAAATTCAAAAAATGACAGAGACCGGCTTTGACTTTCTTTTGTTTCAAAGCGACACCTATCTTAATCTAAAAGAATTTATTGAGTGGCCGACAGTGATTAATAATGAAGGCAACCCTGAACCATTCAAGACAATTGAATTAAACTGCAGCGGTGATAGCTGTCTGTCTTCATAAATCAAAATTTAAAAATGGCAAATAATTCACATCAACAAAAACTTTTCAAGACACTAATTGATAAAGGCTTAGTTAAGCAGAAAGACCTTGATAAGGCGCAGGAAGCTGCAGAGACAAAAAGTATGCCACTGGAGCAAATATTGATTATGGAGGGACATGTTTCAGAGGAAGAGCTTTATAAAATAAAATCAGAGATTTATAATCTGCCTTATATCAATTTAGAGAATTTTGATATAAGTCAGGAAATTTTAAATATTTTACCCGAAGATCTGGCTATAAATTATAGCATCGTAGTTTTTGATTTAGTTGATAATGAATTAAAAATCGGAATCATTGATCCATCGGATTTTAAAGCAGTAGAAGCAGTTGAATTTTTAGCTCGTAAGAATAATTATCGTGTTAAATATCATTTGATTTCCCATAAAAGTTTCAATGCGGTTATCAAAAGGTATGGGGGACTCAAAGAAGAGGTGGGCGAGGCTCTGGGCTCGGTAGAGGAGCAGTTTGCTGATCGTAAAGATGAGACCAAAGCGCCAACAATTGATGAAATGATCAAAAGTGCGCCAGTCTCTAAGATTGTATCTGTAATTATGCGTCACGCAGTTGAAGGCAAGGCTAGCGATATTCATATTGAGCCTGTAGGTGATAAAACTATTGTTCGTTATCGTATTGACGGTGTTTTGTATAATTCTTTAATTTTGCCAATTTACATTCACGCCGCTTTAATAACCAGAATAAAAATTTTAGCCAATTTAAAAATTGATGAAACCAGAATTCCACAGGATGGTCGAATACGTTTAAAAATAAACAACAAAAACGTTGATTTTAGGATTTCTATACTGCCTTTGATAAATTATGAAAAGGCGGCAATTAGAGTTTTGGAATCTCCAGAAAAAGCACCTACTTTGAAAGAACTGGGCTTTATGGGCAATACCCTAAAATTAATGGAAAGAAATTTAAAGAAGCCCAATGGCCTTTTCTTGGTAACTGGACCAACGGGCTCAGGCAAATCAACAACTTTATTCTCCAGTTTATCAACTTTAAATCGCGAAGGAGTAAATATTTCAACTTTAGAAGATCCAGTTGAATATTTTGTCAAAGGAGTTAATCAGGCGCAGGTCAGGCCAGAAGTAGGCTTTACTTTTGCTAACGGTCTGAGAGCGCTTCTGAGACAAGACCCGAATATTATTATGGTTGGTGAGATTAGAGATAAAGAAACCGCAGAATTGGCTATTCATGCGGCTTTGACCGGGCACTTTGTTCTGTCAACTTTGCACACTAATAATGCCATAGGCGCTGTCCCAAGATTTTTGGATATGGGAGTAGAGGCCTTTTTACTATCATCTACATTAAATTTAGTGGTTGCCCAACGTTTAATTAGACGAATTTGTGAAAAATGCAAGGTGCGGGACGAATTGCCCAAGGAAGTTATTGATGATATTGAGAAGAAAATTTCACAGATCCCTGACGAAGCATTGTTACCAGGATTGCAGAAGAAACCACCTTATATATTTTATCGGGGCGAAGGTTGTGATCATTGCGGACAAACTGGCTACAAAGGCAGAATTAGTATTTGTGAAGTGATCAATGTGAATGAAAAGATTAGATCAATGATCGCCGCCAAAAGCAGTAAGACAGAAATGATGGAGGAATTAAGAAAAGAGAAATTTGTAAATATTGAAGAAGACGGCGTAATGAAAGCAGCTCTTGGTTTTACCTCATTTGGTGAATTTATGAGGGTAGTAAGAATAGACGAATAATTAATTAAATAAAAATATATGGCCGCTAAACCAAAAATATTAATTATCGAGGACGATGGCTTCCTGTTGCAGATGTACTCGGCTAAGCTAGAAATGGAGGGTTATGAAGTAATATCAGCCCAAGACGGTCAGAAAGGTCTGAAGATAGCTTTGAAGGAAAGGCCTGATTTGATTATTTTGGATTTGAAATTACCGGAATTGGACGGTTTTCAAGTATTGCAAAAAATCAAAAAAAACAAGAAGACCAGTGAAATCCCTGTTTTGATTCTCACCAATCTCAGTCAAAAACAGGACATTGATCAGTGTTTGGATTTGGGTGCTGTGGATTACTTAATTAAGGCGCATTTCGTACCATCAGAAGTGATTGAACGGATTAAAAAAATTTTACAAGGATAATTATTATTTATGCCAACAACTGATAATTTGCTTATCAAAAAAATTATTTCTTCTGCTGCAGAGCGAAAAGCCTCAGACATTCATCTAACAGTAGGTAACTATCCGTTTGTCAGGATCAACGGCCAACTTTCGGCTTTGACAGAAATAGAAATTCTTAAGCCGGAAAATTTAGAGGCCATGGTAGATTTTTTGTTAAGCGAAAATCAAAAAGCCAAATTTGAAAAAGATAAAGAGGTAACTTTTATTCGTAATGATGATGAAACGTCACTAAGGTTTAGGATTAACATTTTTTATCAAAAAGGTTACCCTATGATATCATTTAGAATTATTTCACAAACAATTCCTGAATTCTCATCCCTGGGCTTACCAGAAGTGGTTGCTGGTTTTAGTGAGTTTAATAGAGGTTTAGTGATCATTAGCGGGCCTTTTAGCTCTGGTCGTTCAACAACCTTGGCCAGTTTATTGCAGTTAATTAATCAAAAACGGGGCGAGCACATTATTACTTTGGAAAAGCCGATTGAGCACCTTTTTGTTAATGAAAAAAGTATTATCGAACAACGTGAGATCGGTAAAGATGTTGATAGTTTTGAAAAAGCCCTGAAGACGATTTTAGACGAAGACATTAACATAGTTGCTATCACTGGTTTGCTTAGTCCGGAAGCTATAGAATCAGCTCTAGAGCTGGCGGAGTCTGGTCGCTTAGTTTTTTTATTAATGAACAGTGACTCAGTGGTTTCAGTTTTAGATAAAATAATTGCCGGTTTTGAAGGGGCGAAAAAGAACTGGGCTCTGGGAACTTTGAGCGATGTTTTGGTTGGAATTTTGGTCCAGAGGCTTATTCCTAAACAAACAGAAGGTCTAGCCCTGGCTTTTGAGATATTAACTTTAACACCAGCGGTAAAATCACTCCTCAAAGAAGGGAAATTTCATCAGCTATCAAGCATAATGCAGACTTCTCGAGCTGAGGGCATGGTTAATATGGACAAGAATCTTTTTGAATTAGTAAAAGAAAACGTTATCACCAAAGAAACAGCTATTAGGGAGTCGCTTGATAAAGAAAGTTTTAAAAATTTGATTAGAGATTTACCTTAAATACACATGGCTTTATTTAGGTACAGAGCGTTTGCCAAAGACGGTAAAATAGTTGAGGGGTTTATCGAAGGAGGCAATGAACAGGAGGCAATTGAAATCTTGAAAGACAAGGAGCTTTCAATAATTTTTTTGCATTTAATAAAAGAGAAAACTCGGAAGGTTAAGAAATTTTTAAAATTTACCAACAAAGTCAAATCAAAAGAACTGGTAGTGTTTGCTCGGCAATTGTCAGTCATGGCTTCGGCAACTCTGCCTTTGGTTCAGGCTTTGAGAATTTTGGTCCAGCAAACGAAAAATCCTTATTTCAAGGAAGTAGTGAATGATATAGCTGATGAAGTAGATGGTGGAAACAAGCTTTCGATAGCGATGTCGAAGTATCCGGACATCTTTAATCATTTTTTCGTCAGCATGGTTAAATCCGGAGAGACCAGCGGCAAGATTGACGAAGTTATGAATTATTTGGCTGATGAAATGGAAAAAGATTATGATCTGGTTAGCCGAATCAAAGGAGCTATGATTTACCCCGCTTTCATCATTTTTGGATTAATAGTAGTCGGCGCTTTAATGATGATATTCGTTGTCCCGAAACTTACTGAGATGCTCTTGCAGAGTGGAGCCCAGCTCCCGCTTACCACCAGGATGTTAATTGCAGTTAGTAATTTCATGGTTAACTATTGGTGGGTTTTAGTTTTAGTTATCTTGTTGGCGCCTTTCTTTCTTAAAACTTTTTCACGTACCAAGTCAGGTAAGAGAAATTTAGATTTAGCCAAAATTTATTTTCCGATTTTTGGTAAATTATTTCAAAGGATTTATATAGTCCGTTTTTGTCGCTCGCTTGGTACATTAATGACTGGCGGCGTGCCTCTGACTGTGGGTCTGAGGGTTTCCAAAGAAGTTGTCGGCAACGTAGCTTTTGAAGAATTAATAGATCAGACTATCGCTGAAGTTGAAGATGGCAATCCCATTGCCTCAGTTTTTTCCAGGAGCAAATTTGTGCCCATGATAGTCTCTCAGATGCTTAATATTGGTGAAAGAACTGGTCGTTTGGACAGTATTTTGGAAAAAGTAGCCAGTTTTTATCAGCGAGAAATAAATAACACAGTTCAGAATTTGGCCAGCTTGATTGAACCAGTGGTAATGTTGGTTATTGGTCTAGGAGTCGGGGTGATGGTTTCGGCAATTATTATGCCCATGTATCAATTAGCAAATACTTTTTAAAGATATAGTTTGTGTTACCTGATTATGGATTTATCTTAAAAATTAGAAAAATGTGGATAACTTATTGCTGAAAATTAAAAAATGTGATATAATTAAGATAATTAATTACAATAAAAACAAAAAGGTCGAGTTTTTATTTAAAATTTTGCAAAATTTTAACTAATTAAAGTTAATAAGATGAAAAAAAATAAAGGTTTTACTCTTATTGAGTTATTAGTAGTTATTGCTATTATTGGTTTATTAGCTACTTTAGCTGTAGTTTCACTGGGTTCTGCCAGGGGCAAGGCTAGGGATGCTAAGAGAATGTCTGATATGCGAACTTTACAGTCAGCCATTGAAATTTATATGACTGATGAATCTTTTGCTCCCAAAATTGCTACAATTACTAATTGGGCTGGTCTAGGGACTGAGTTGTCCCCATATTTACCAGGGGGAACACCAACTGATCCTGGCGATAATGAATATACTTATTGTGTTGATACAACCACAACCCCGGATGTTACAAAGTATTTAGTTAGTGCCACTCTAGAGCAGTCAGATACAGTTACCGGTATTGATGGCGATTTAGACTTTACTCCAGCTTGGCTGGACACGGTTGCTTCTGAATGTATAGATGAAAGTGGAGCAGCATCAGCAATTGATTGTACAGACGCAAATAGAGGCTTTTGTTTAGGTGTCGCTGCTTAAAAAATGTATTAATTTCAAGAAATGCCCCTTTAATATTATAGAGGGGCATTTCTAATACATAACAATGAATATTTTAATATTATATAATTATAAAATTGTTTGGTTGGCTATTGGAGTCTGGTTGATTTTTAAATTATTAAAACATCAAAAAATTAAATTAAATCAAATAAAAAATTTAATTATTGTTTGGATTTCAATAGTTTTTGTTAATTTGGTTTTAAATTATTATTATATTATTAAAAGGCTGGGCAGGGATCCTCTATATAAGTATTTTTTGCCACCCTATTCTGACTATATTTTTAGATCCATTGAAACTGATATTATATATTATTTAGCAACTGTTTTGTTAGCTGGGGTGATAAGCGCGGCTTTTTTGCTGGTTGCCAAGAAGTCAGATTATCAGGTTTTAAAACCAATTGACGTTGCTCTACTTTTTTTAGGGGGCTTGGTAGTCGGTTGGATTAATTTAATTTTTTTTATTGGATGTGTTTTTGTTTTAGCTTTTTTCATACAGTTATTTTTAATACTATTTAAAAAAGCTGAAAAAAATCAAAGAATCGAAATAACAGCTTTTATAATTATCTCCCAAATATTAACACTTCTGTTGAGTGATAAAATAAGTTTTTTATAAGTAAAAAAGATTTACTCAAAAATGTCTAAATATGTTATAATTAATACATGATAATGTATTATTTTTTAGTCTTTATTTTCGGTTTGGCGATTGGCAGTTTTTTGAACGTTATAATATATCGTTTAGATAAAAAGGCTTCAGCCTTTGAAGGTCGTTCCCGATGTCCGAAATGCCGAAAGCACCTCAAATGGTATGACAATATTCCTTTAGTCAGCTTTGCTTTATTGAGAGGACGCTGTCGTAATTGTCACAAAAAAATTTCCTGGCAGTATCCGATTGTTGAATTGGCGACGGCTTCGGCTTTTTTGATTAATGCAATTGTTTTAGTTAGCAGGCCTCAGTTAATTACTGCTGACGTGGAGGCCATTTTTTCTTTATTAACTTCATTTTTGTTCACTTCATTTTTAATTGTAATTTTTGTTTATGATTTGAATAAATATCAGATATTGGACAAAGTTTCCATTCCTTTGATTATTACTGCTTTGGTTTTAAATTTATTTTTTTATTCCTTTTGGAATTTAATTTTAGCCGGCTTGATCGGCTTTGCTTTTTTTGGCTTGCAATATTTGATTTCCGGAGGCAAATGGATCGGCGATGGGGATATTCGTCTAGGACTGGCTATGGGGCTGATGCTTGGTTACCCAAAAGTTTTAATCGGTTTGTTTTTGGCCTATTTAATTGGTTCGCTGGTAGCAGTTGGTCTGATAATTTTTTCTAAAAAAAATATGAAAAGTCGGATTCCTTTCGGTCCTTTTTTAGCCGGGGCAACTTATCTGATTTTTTTATTCGGTGATTATTTATTAAAATTATTTATTTAGATTTTTTCATGAGTATATTAAAAAAAAATAGATCAGGCATAACTTTGCTTGAATTATTGATCGCCATTGGCATTTTAGTAATTATAGTAGTGGTGTCGATCGTGAGTTTCAATTCAGCTAATAAAATGTCGGAACTTCGTCGGTCAACCGACGAATTTGCTGATATGGTAAAAGACGCCCAAATATTATCAGTTAGCAATATCAAAGAAGCTGAAAACCCGGTTGGTTACGAAAGTTTTCCTTACGAGCTTGGCTATATTTATAATTTTAGTACTGATAGTTCCGTTATTGGCTTTCAAGAAATTTTATCATCAGGCTTAAGTATTGAAAACGGCAACTTATTTTTTTATGATTTAGCGAACAAAAACCTGTTTGAAAATCATGAAATTATCGCTATTGAAACTGAAGATAGTGGTGGCTCTAAAACTTCTTATGATAATTTTCACGTGGCTTTTCTTTTTCCAGAGGGTGAAATCATTTTTTATCCCTCGGATATCCAAGTAGCTGAGACAGCTGAATATTTTAATATTTATATTAAACACGATAAAGTAGATGATTGGCAGGGGAAAATAACCATTAATCAATATTCTGGCCGAGTGACCAGTGAAATAATAAGTTATCCATAAAATGAAACAATCAGGACAGACATTATTGGAGGGCATTATCGCTATTGCGGTTATTGTGGTTGGCGTTGTGGCCGCTTTGGTTTTAACTTTGGCGGCTTTTTCGAGTTCAGTTGAGTCAGAGGACCAAGTTAAAGCCGTAAATTTTGCCAGAGAGGGCTTGGAAGTGGTCCGAAATATCAGAGACACCAACTGGTTGGCCCAAGAGGAGTTTGACTATAATTTAAAAAACCCCTCGTCCGGATTACTTTATAATAATTTGATCGTTAATTTTGATGATACTTATCAATGGACTGTTGAGGGGGTTGATACCGGTGGCTATGCCGATCCCTACAATTGTGCGGGAGCAACACACAGTTGCCAGCTTTTTAGTAGTGCCAATGGTTATTATAGTCATTCGGCTTTGGGCGAGCCGACCAAGTTTTATCGGGTTTTACAGCAAAACTATATTTGTCGAAATCAGTTTAACGGGCTGGATCTTTATGTCGAGCCTAATGGTGAAGAATGTGCCAGCGGGGCAAGCTATAGAGTAGGCATTGAAGTATTATCAAAGGTAGTTTGGAAAGAAGCCGGCCAAGGCCGCGAAATTGTTTTGGAAGATCATTTATTTGATTGGCGATAAAAATATATAATATTATGAATAAAAAAAACGGATTTACATTAGTAGAAGTTTTGGTAGCCATTGCTATTTTTTCTACAGCTATCATGGTAGTGTTTAGTATTTTTGTAAATTCTCAAAATCTCCAACAGCGCACCTTGGCGATCCAGCGCGGCCAAAGCGATGCGCGCTATGCACTGGAATTAATGCTCAAAGAGTTTAGACTGGGCGAAGTTGATTATGAATATTCAGGCTATGCTGGAGGCATTTCTTCTCCTGTCTCCGAACTTTCCTTAAGGAACAATCAGGGCGTACCGGTGCGGTTTAAATTAGAAGGGGGAGTGATTAAGATCTGCAATAGTTTTAGTCAAGAAGGGATAAATCAAAATGAGAGTGAATCTTGTACTTCTTGGTCAGCCATTACGCCAACTAATATTACAATTGACCGGCTAGATTTTTATATTGATCCAGAGGAAGATCCTTATGATCTTGATGAATTGACAGGTTTATACGCCGGTGGAGATAAACAAGAATTTTTGACCATAGTTCTTGAAAGCACAGTTTTTCAAAACAAGGGCGATGACTATCAGGTTAAATTTCAAACTTCGGTGAGCTCCAGAGTTTATAAAAGATAATAAAATGATTTCAATATTCTCAAAAGAAAAAAATAGGAAGATGAAGGGTAGCTCTTTGCTGTTGGCATTATTTATTATGGGAGCGATGCTGGTGGTGGGTTTGGGTATTTCCAGCTTGGCGATTAATCAGATTAGGCAGAACCGGGAAATTAAAAAAATAACCATGGCCTATTATACGGCTGAAGCGGGGATTGAAGAGGCGGTTTTTCATTGGCGTCAAAGCACTGAGGCGGTTAAAAACGTTGAGGATCTTTGGGGGTATGAGGTCTTACCCTTTTATAATAATGCAACTACGAGCTTGTCTTTTGTTGACTATGAATGGGAGGTAGTTGACAGCTTGAAAAAAAATGAAATTGTCTCCTTGGATTTATACAATATGGACGATTTATCCAGTTCTTCAAACATTAGGTCAATTAGACTGGAATGGGATGGTAAGCCAACTTCTTGGCTGGAGGTTACTTGGAAAAGTTTGACTGCCTCGCCTTATTATAGTGATAATGCTATTATCCAAAAAAGATATGTTCCTTACCAGGATGGTATTTCATCATTAATCAACTTAACTGCTGGCCCCGGGCAAGCGGATTATATTAGACACAGCGTTCAGATTAAGGCTTTGTATGATGAAGTAAAAAATTTGACGGTTAAAGCGTATTCAGATACCAGTGGTTTAAATCAGGTTAATATTCCTTCCAGAGTATATATTTCTTCTTTAGGTGAGTACCCAATGGGTGAAAACTCAAGAGCGCGTTATAATCTGACCGTTTCTATGCCGGAAAAAACACCATTGTCGCCTATGTTTGACTATGTGATTTTTAGCGAAGAGGATTTTACCAAAACTATTATTTATACCGGTAGCAGTAGACCGCAACTTGTTTATGATGAATGCGGACCCTATGTTTGGTATCCCGACTGTGAACATGTGTTTGGTTCTGCGACTGAAATAATAACAGTTAGAAATATTGGCGTCCAAACTGCAACTTTATCAGTAGATCCTGTGATTTCTGACCCGTCTAAATTTAGTATTCAATTAATTGGTACAGATGATTGTAGTACGGCTAATCCTTTGTCTTATAATGACGTCTGCTATATAAAGGTTAGAGTAAATAATTATGGGCAGGCAGATTTAACTATTACTACTAGTTCCCCATTGAATATGTTGTTAAACGCGTCTAGACCTTAAAATTATGAATTATCAAGAAGCAAAAAAAAGAATAGCCAAGCTCAGGGAAGAAATCAACAGGCATCGTTATTTGTATCACGTTTTTGATCGACAGGAAATTTCTGATAGTGCGCTTGACTCCTTGAAAAAGGAGCTTTTTGACTTAGAACAAAAGTTTCCATCGCTTATTACTGCTGATTCCCCGACACAGCGAGTAGGCGGCAAGCCATTAGCTAAATTTAAAAAAGTTACTCATAGTCAGCCAGTACTTTCGTTATTTGATGCGTTTTCCCTTGACGATCTTATAGATTGGCAGGAGAGAAATGAAAAAATCATTAAGGAGAAGATTAAAAGTTATTATACAGAATTAAAATTTGACGGTTTGACAGTAGTTTTGACTTACGAAAATGGAATATTTATTAAAGGCGCAACACGAGGTGATGGCAGTATAGGTGAGGAAGTAACTAATAACCTAAAAACCATTGATAGTATTCCCCTTAAACTCAAGCTGTCTGAAATTAAAGGCAAATTGCCTTCAGTGATTGAGTTACGCGGGGAGGTGGTTATAACCAAAGATAACTTTGATAAGATTAATAAGATCCAAGAAAAGAAAAAAGCTTCTCTGTTTGCAAACCCCAGGAATTTAGCAGCGGGTTCAATCAGACAGTTAGATCCGAGGGTTGCTGCCAGCCGTAATTTGGACTGCTATGTCTTTGAATTACTAACCGATTTGGGGCAAGCCACTCATCAGGAAGCCCATGAATTAATGAAAAAATTGGGATTCAAAACTAGTCCTTATAATCAAAGTCAGAAAAATATTACCGAAGCTTATCAGTATTGTCAGAACTGGCAGGACAAGCGAAGATCACTCGAATATCAGACTGACGGAGCAGTAATCGTAGTTAATGATATAAAACAAGAAAAAAAATTGGGTTCAATCGGTAAGTCCGAACGCTGGATGATCGCTTATAAATTTCCTGCTGAGCAGGTAACTACCAAAGTCCTGGATATCAAAGTGCAAGTAGGACGAACCGGAGCTTTGACACCGGTGGCCGTTCTTGAGCCGGTGCTGGTGGCTGGTTCGACCGTCTCCAGAGCCACTCTACATAATGAGGATGAGATAAAAAGACTGGATGTTAGAATTGGTGACACCATCATTATTCAAAAAGCCGGAGATATCATCCCGGACGTGGTTAAGGTTTTGAAAAATTTGCGCACTGGCCGGGAAAAAAAGTTCGTCATGCCTGTTAAGTGCCCGATTTGTCAGAGCCCGACCGAAAGAAAAAAGGGAGAAGCAGCTTATTATTGCTCCAATTCCCAGTGTTTCGCCGTTGAGAGGGAAAAAATTATTCATTTTGTTTCCAAAGGAGCTTTTAATATTGACGGCTTGGGCGCTAAAATTATTGAACAACTTATTAACGAAGGTTTGATATATAATGTGGCCGATATTTTTAAATTGAAAAAAGGAGACTTAGAGCCACTGGAGAGATTTGCCGAAAAAAGCGCTGATAATTTGATAAGAGCTATTAATAACAGCAAAGAAATTAAATTAGCTAAATTCATCTATTCTCTGGGTATTAGGCACGTTGGTGAAGAAACAGCCTTTGCTTTAGCTAATTATTTTGGAGATTTCGAAAAATTAAAAAAAGCTCAACTTGATGAACTGAACAATATTTATGATATTGGCGAGGTGGTGGCTGAGAGTATTTGGAAATTTTTTCAGACAAAGAGTAATCAAAAAATAATTGACGAACTGCAGTCGCTTGACGTCAGAATTGTTAATCCCAAAAAATCAGTAGCCATTGGTCATTTGAAAAACAAAAAGTTTGTTTTGACAGGAGAATTGGATAGTCTGACCAGAAGTCGAGCCAAAGAGAGAATAAGAAATTTAGGAGGTCAGGTCAGCGAATCGGTCAGCAGTAAGACAGATTATCTAGTGGCTGGCAAAGAGCCGGGCTCCAAATATGATAAAGCACAGAAATTAGGCATCAAGATTATTGATGAAAAAGAGTTTTTGAATTTATTAAAATAAAATATTATCAAAACTTGTTCGGCTGGACAGGTTTTTATCTTTATGTTAATTTGGGTTATTGAACATTAACAAAGGAGAAGCAGATGAGAAGAACGGCATTCAATGCTGACCAAATGACTTTGGGAGGTGTTCTAGCAATGCCGGGAGTTCACAAAGTCAAAAAGCCTAAATATCGAAGTTGCGAAAGTTTGTTAAGCCCGGTTTTTAAAGAAAGCGGATTTGAAGTAGAGGGGGAGCTGTGGGAATTTGGCAATCAAGAGTTGTATCTGAAACACCCTTTGCTAAAGCCTCAAAAAATTGAATTTCGCGATTATTTAATGAAAGGGTCGGAAATTGGCTTGTCAGCTCGAAGTCTGATAATTTTGCCGACTGGACTGGGCAAAACTTACTTAGCTTTAGTGAATTGTTGTTATTGGCTCAGCCGAAACCCCATGGCTAGAATTTTATTTCTGGCGCCGACTGTGGTTTTAACAGATCAACACTATCGCCTGGCCCAACAAGTTTTCATTGATCAGGTAGCGATAGGTAAAATCACCGGCAGTTTGCCAGCTAAAAAAAGGCCACCTGTTTGGCAAGAAAGTCAGATAATTTTTGCTACACCTCAGACCATCGAATCTGAGCTAGTTAAGAAAACCATTAATTTATCTGAAATCTGTTGCTTGGTGATTGACGAAGCGCATCTGATAGTCAAAAAGTATTCTTATGTTAATTTGCATAAATTGGCTGAACATTTTGGGATTAACAATCTTAATCTGACTCCGGTTCCGACTGGTAAAGATTTTTCAGAGGTTGAAGATTATAGAAAATCTCTGGGAGTTCCGGCACGTAACGTATTTGCTCGGTCATATAAATCAGCAGATATTGCCCCTTGGGTTTTTACCCGTCATTTGAGGAAAGTTGTGGTTGAAAATTATCAGCCGGAATTAGTTGCTGAGATCAATAAATCTTTGTTGATTTATTTTCAAAAGATTTTGGACAAGATTGTAAGTTTTTCCGGTTACCAAGAGGTAGCAGAAAAATTTCCCCAGGCTTTTACTTGGTCTGATCATAAGTTGTCCGGCGTTATTTCAGGCAGATTGTTGGCGATTAGAGACAGTTTGGACAAGTTAATCGACCAATTTCCGGAAGACAAGCAGTATAAAGCCTTGATGTTTTTCTGGTCGCAACTAGTTAAGGCCAGCATTGCTTATGATCGACTGAACACCAAGGGCGTTCCGGAGCTGAACAGATATTTGAACAGACAATATAATTTGATTCAAACAGGCGAAAGCACTATTTCCAACTCGGCTTTTATGGCTGATCCGATTATCAAAGACATTTTGGCTTTGTCTGCCAGTGTTGTGGTAATTAATGACCTTAGTCAGGGTCAGATATTAAATGATCCTAAAGTGCAGGCGATCTTCAAGCTGGTTAAGAAGCATCAAGATCAAAAAATTATTATTTTCACTTCGCTCCGAGATAGCCTGCGAAAGATAAAGCAAGCCCTTGAGTTAAATATGGAGCTTGGTGATCTAAATGTTCAAGTTTTGACCGGCTTTCAGGAAAACATTGACGATCCGGGCATGACTAGAAAGGAACAAACCGAGGTTTGCCGAAATTTTCAACAACAAAAAAAAGGCGTCATGCTAGCCACTTCAGTAGCTGAAGCCGGACTTAATCTAAGTGTTGATGTGGCGATTTTCTATGAGCCGATTTTGGCAGTCAGAAGCTTCATTAATCGTTTAGGCAGAGTGGCCAGAGATCGGGAAGGACTAGTCTATATGCTGGTTTTTAAAGGGACTGACGAGGAGAAGAAGTATCATATAATTCAGGCCAAAGAAAAAAATATGAAAAAAATTATTGAACATTTAGATTATTAGAGGACACCGATGGAAGACGAAGAATATGAAAATATCATAAGTGGTGCTGATTTGGTCGGTTATCATGTAGAAACGTGGCTAGAGCTTAAGTAGTCTGCTGAGTCTGGTAAAACTGAGAAAATCAAATATTATTCTAAAAAAAGATAGCGAATTGGTAGCCGCTTTTACAGATTTTGAAAAAACTGATAAACCCAATGAAATTTTAGTTCTGACCAAAGACGGCATGTCCGGGCTGATAATTGGCCGGGGCGCGACAATGAACGACAGCTCTGCCATCAAGACACGGGTAAGAGATAAAGTGTTTATGGGTATCAGACCTGAACAGCTCAAGATTTTTGGATTAGAACCTGATTCAGAGTAAATGTTAATGCAATAACCTCCGTCTAAAGCCGGGGGTTTTTATATCCTTGCAAAATATAACGATTTTTATTATAATAAATCTAAATAAAACTAATTTTATTTGAATAAATATGAATAAAAAAAACAAGAAATCAAATCAGAAGGCATCAGCAAAAAATGAACGGATGGAAAAAATTATTTCACTGGCCAAAAGGCGAGGTTTTATTTTTCCCTCATCTGAAATTTATGGGGGCTTAAACTCATGTTATGACTATGGACCTCTGGGTGTGGAATTAAAAAATAATATCAAAAAAGCTTGGTGGCGGGAGATGGTTCAGCTGCGAAAAGATGTAGTAGGGCTTGATTCAGCGATTTTGATGCATCCCAAAATTTGGGAGGCTTCGGGGCATCTGGCCGGCTTTCATGATTTTTTGGTGGATTGCAAAGAGTGCCGCAAAAGATTCAGAGCTGATCATTTGCTGCAGGCCAAAAACATCGAGCCTGAGTTTAGACAGCTTGATTCAGAAATAAAGAAAAATAAAATAAAGTGTCCGGAATGTGGCGGCGATCTAACTGATGCTAGGGAATTTAATCTAATGTTCAAAACTTTTATGGGCGCGGTAGAAGATGAAACAGCAAAAATTTATCTCAGACCGGAGACCGCCCAAGGCATCTACGTTAATTTTTTGAATGTTATTAATTCTACCAGTAAGAAACTACCCTTTGGTATTGCCCAGATCGGCAAGGCTTTCCGCAATGAGATAACACCCGGTAATTTTGTTTTCCGAATGCGTGAATTTGAACAGATGGAAATGCAATTTTTTATAAATCCCAATAAGTCTGATAAATGGTTTAAATATTGGCAAGGAGAGAGATGGGATTGGTATTTACGAATGGGATTGAAGAAAGAAAATTTGAACCTACGACCCCACGCTCAAGACGAGTTAGCGCATTATGCCAAGGCTGCCGTGGATATTGAATATAACTTCCCTTTTGCTGATAGTGAGCTCGAAGGTATTCATAATCGCGGTGATTTTGATTTGACCCAACATGAAAAATATTCCAAATACGAACAAAAAACCATTGAAGATGGCAAAGACAAAGTTACCCCATTTATTATCGAGACTTCAGGTGGAGTTGATCGTTCTTTTCTGGCTTTCCTGCTGGATGCTTATGAAGAGGTTGATCCTAGATCAGGTGATGATAAGAGCAAACACGACAAAGAGATAGTCCTGCGTTTGCACCAAGATTTATCGCCGATCAAAGTCACAGTTTTACCATTATCCAAAAAGCCGGATTTGGAAAAATTAGCCACCAAAATATTTGATGAATTAAAAGTGTATTATATGTGCGCTTATGATGTAACAGGCGGCATCGGCAAACGTTACCGTCGTCAGGACGAGATTGGCACCCCTTATTGTCTGACTGTTGATTTTGAATCTTTGAAAGATAATCAAGTAACTATTAGAGATCGTGATACGATGAAACAAGATCGGGTTCCAGTCAGTGATTTACGTGGATATTTTTTAAATAAATATGGTTATTAAGAGAACTCGGTTAGCCAATAGTTTGCGCTTAGTCACGGCTCCGTTGAAGGAAACGAAGTCAGTGACGATAATGGTTTTGGTCAAAGTGGGCTCTCGATATGAAGACGAAAGTAACAACGGGGTTTCCCACTTCATCGAGCACTTATTTTTTAAAGGAACTAAGAATAGACCGTCAGCTTTGTTGTTAAGCAAAGAATTAGACAGTCTAGGCGCGGAATATAACGCTTTTACCACCAAAGATCATACCGGATACTATGTTAAGGTGAATAGTGAGAAAGTTAATATTGCTTTTGAGCTGGTATCAGATATGTTGCTGAACTCTTTGTTTGCCGCCCCGGAAATTGAAAAAGAGCGAAACGTTATTCTGGAAGAGATAAATATGTACGAAGATAATCCTTTGTTTTTTGTTGAAGATTTATTTGAGAAAATTTGTTTCAAAGGCTCGTCTTTGTCACAGTTGATAAGTGGTCCTAAGAAAAACATCAAAAAAATTAGTCGCCGGGAGATTTTGAATTATAAAAATAAATTTTATAATCCCAAAAACATTGTCTTGGGCTTGGCTGGTGATATTACCGAGAACAAAGCTTTGAAGTTGGCAAATCGTTACTTCCAATCAACCGGTCGTCAAGGAGCTCAGCAGAAACTTACGCCATTCAAAAGCAATCAGCAGACACCACGCTTAGAAATTAAGTACAAAGACACCGAACAAGTTCAGATCGCTTTGGGTTTCCCGGGCTACCATAACAAAGATAAGCGTTTGATGACTTTGTATTTGTTAAGCATAATTTTGGGGGGCAATATGAGCAGTCGTTTGTTTACCAGAATCCGTGAAGAAAACAGTTTAGCATATTTTATAAAAAGCACTATTAACATTTTTGAAGATACTGGTAATTTTTTTATTCAGGCTGGCCTTGACCGTCGCAGAATCTCAACTGCTCTTAAACTTATTCATAATGAGCTAGAGATAATTAAATCAGAGGGCATTACTGACGATGAGTTGCAAAGAGCCAAGGAATTTCTCAAAGGTAAATTAATCTTGAAACTGGAAGAATCGCAAGCCCTGATTCAATGGTTGACCGAACAGATGTTATTAACTAGCAGAATCGAAACTCTGGACGACAAAATAAATAAGATTGAGAGGGTGACGGCTAACGATATTAAGAAGGTCGCAAATGAAATTATTGACTTCAACAAAATTAACTTAGCGGTTATCGGACCTTTCAAAGACGAAAAAATATTTAAAAATTTAATATAAAACTATGAACAAAGACAAAAACATTACCATAAATATCAGTACGCTGACTATTTTAAAAATCTTGTTAATTTTTTTGATTTTAACCTTCCTTTATTTAATCAGAGAGGTGGTAGCTTTAATATTTGTTTCCTTGATCCTGGCCTCTGCCCTCGATCCTTGGGTGGACTGGTTGTACAAAAAGAAAATTCCCCGCGGATTTTCTATTTTGGCCATCTATCTGGTAATATTTTCGGTTATCGGCCTGGCAATTTATTTGGTAATTCCGCCGGTGGCTAACGAAATAAAAGATATTTCTCAAAATTTTCCCGTTTATTATGAAAAAGTAGTTCAAGCGTATGAAAGATTTAAGGACATTGGAGATTTCAGAGGATCAACTCAGGTTCAGGAGACCTTGGGAACCATTGGTAATAATGTAGCTGAGGCAGCAGGCAGTCTGGTAAATAGTGTATTTAATATTTTTGGCGGTATAGTCTCCTTTTTCTTAATCCTAGTTATTACTTTTTATTTTACTGTCCAGGAAGAAGGTTTGAAGAGGTTTTTCCGTTCGATAACTCCGACTAAGCACCAGCCCTATGTCAGCCAGCTGATTGTCAGAATGCAGCGGCGCATGGGACTGTGGTTAAGAGGTCAATTAATTTTATCACTAGTAATTTTTGTCCTAGTTTTCACTGGTCTTACTATTCTGGGGGTAAAATACGCTTTGTTGCTAGCCTTTTTAGCTGGAGTTTTGGAAATAATACCATTTTTGGGTCCGACCTTGTCAGCTATTCCTGCGATTTTTCTTACCTTGTCGCATTCGCCCCTGAAAGCCCTTTTCGTCGCTATTTTATATTTCGTCATTCAACAGCTTGAGAACCAAATAATCGTACCAAAAATAATGGGCAAAAGCGTTGATCTGAATCCTTTGATTGTAATAATTGTTATCTTAATGGGAGTTAAGTTGGGTGGTTTTGTCGGTGCTTTGCTGGCTGTGCCTGTAGCTACAGCAATTTCCGTCTTTCTCAAAGATGTTTTTCAAGCCAAGGAACAAAACGAACTTAGTTAATCTGCTTATTTATGTCTAAACTTTTTGTGGTGGCTACACCGATTGGTAATTTGGAGGACATTACTTTGCGCGCCTTACGCGTTCTAAAAGAAGTTGATTTAATATTGTGCGAAGATACCAGAGTAACCCGGAAATTATTAGATCATTATCAAATAAAAAAAGCGCTTTTGAGTTTTCATCAACACTCGGATGATAAAAAAATCAATGAAATAATTAAACGCTTATCAGCTGGTCAGGAAATAGCCCTGGTCACTGATTCTGGCACGCCGAATGTTTCTGATCCAGGAGGAAAGTTAATATCAAAAATTAATAATTCAGGATTAAAAGTGGAGCCCATACCTGGACCATCTGCTTTGACGACAATTATCTCAGTGGCAGGCATTGATTTGCATGAGTTTTTATTTTTAGGTTTTCTGCCTCATAAAAAAGGGCGCCAAACACTGGAGAAAAAAATTATAGAAAGCAATATACCAGTCATTGTCTATGAATCAGTCCACCGGATAGTCAAATTTTTAGATGAGTTAGAAAAATTAGGACTGGGTCGGGACAGGCAACTGATTATTGGTAGAGAATTAACCAAAAAATTTGAAACTATATATAGGGGCAATCTAGCAGAAATAAAAGAAGAGTTTAATAAAATTCAGGCTAGAGGAGAGTATGTGGTAGTAATTGATAAATAAAAAGCTGTAAATAAGAGGTTTTATGAACAAGAAATTTTACATAACAACAACTTTGCCATACGTCAATGCCGAGCCGCACCTTGGTTTTGCTTTGGAGATTGTCCAAGCAGATGTTATTGCCCGTTATCACGCTTTGAGCGGCGATAAGGTTTTTTTTAATTTTGGCACTGATGAGCATGGCCAGAAAATTTATACTGCCGCCACTAAAGCCGGCCTTGAGCCTCAAAAATATGTTGATAGCTATGCTGTTAAGTTTGAGAATTTAAAATCCGCTCTGAATCTTTCCTATAATAATTTTATTCGAACTACAGACAAAGCTCACGTAAAAGCTGCCCAGGAATTTTGGCAGAAATGTGATCAGGCAGGGGATATTTACAAAAAAAATTATCAAATAAAGTATTGTGTCGGTTGCGAACTGGAGAAACAGGATTCAGAACTTGAAAAAGGTAAGTGCCTGATTCATCCTAATCTGGAATTAGAAATCAGGGAGGAAGAAAACTATTTTTTTAAATTTTCAAAATATCAAAATCAATTATTAAAGCTTTATCAGAAAAATTCAGATTTTGTAGTGCCGGCAAATCGCTTGAAAGAGATCACAAATTTTGTAGAAGCTGGATTGCAGGATTTTAGTATTTCACGTTTAAAATCCAAGATGCCTTGGGGCGTACCAGTACCCGGGGATGATAACCATGTAATGTATGTCTGGTTTGATGCTCTGGTTAATTATATCTCAGCCATCGGCTGGCCTACTGATATTCAAAAATTTAATAAATGGTGGCCAGCCTTTCAGGTTGCCGGCAAGGATAATCTCCGGCAGCAGTCAGCTATGTGGCAGGCAATGCTTATGTCAGTTGGACTGCCGCCCTCTAAGCAAATTATTATACATGGCTTTGTCACTAACGAGGGCGAAAAAATGAGCAAGAGCTTGGGCAATGTCATTGATCCGATAAAACTTGCTTCGGAATATGGGACAGATGCTGTGCGCTATTATTTGTTAAAATATTTTAATCCATTTGAAGATAGTGATTTTTCATTAGATTCATTCAAAGAGGTTTATAATGCAGATCTTGCTAATGGCTTGGGTAATTTGGTTTCTAGAGTGGCGCAGATGGTGGAAAAAATTTTAGATGGAAAAATTAATACTCAAGATAAAGATTTTAATTCTGCAAGAAAGCCTTTAGTGCTAAAAGAGATCAATGATTTGACAGAAGAATATAATTATAAATTAGCCCTAGAAAAAATTAAAGAAATAATTGTTTTAGCAGATAGGCTAATAAACGATGAAGAGCCATGGAAGGGAGGCGATAATGCAGAGAAGGTATTATCCAGAGGCGTGGGTTATATTCTGGCTATAGCTGAGGTATTAAAACCATTTCTCCCACAAACTGCCGGAACAATTGAAAAGCAATTTAGTGCTGGTAAAATAAAAAAAGGTGAGCCGTTATTCCCAAGAATTAATTAATAAAAAAATATATGATTTTTGACATTATTCTAATAGTGATTCTGGCCAGCTTTGTGTTAAAAGGCTTTCGTTTGGGTCTTATTGAAGGTATTGGCAGTATCATTGGTATTATTCTCGGACTTTTATTGGCCGAGCACTACTATCAGGACTTGGCCTCCAGTTTGGGCTGGGCATTTTTCGGCAGTGATACAGTAGCCAACATTTTTTGTTTTTTGTTGATATTTATTTTGGTTAACAGATTGATAGCTTTGATTTTTTGGATTTTTGATAAGATGTTCAAAATTGTGGCTTTTATCCCTTTCTTAAAATTTTTTAACCGTTTTTTTGGTGCCGCTCTTGGCTTTATTGAGGGAGTTTTAATTATCGGGATCGTACTTCATTTGCTGATTAATTTTACCTCGGGAGTTTATTGGGATAATAAAATTGAAGAATCCAAAACAGCCAGTCTGTTGCAGAGGGCCGGCTCTATAGTCGCACCGTTGATTCCCAAGGGAAATGATAAATTGCAGGAATATATTCCCGATGTTGAGTTGGATAAATATAATATTCCGGAGTATAACATGCCGGACATTGAAGACTTATTATGACTATGCTAGTTGATACCCATGCTCATTTGAACTTCGAAGCTTTTGATGATGACCGCGATCAGGTGATTGAGCGTTGTGAAAACCAGGGAATGAAAATTATTAATGTTGGCGCCCAATTTGAAACCAGTCGCTTGGCTGTGGAACTAGCAGAAGATTACAATATTTTATTTGCTGCCATTGGCCTTCATCCGATACATGTTTTTGATGAAGATTTTCATTTTCATGATTATCAGAACTTACTTAGTGGTAAAGTAGTGGCCGTGGGCGAGACCGGACTTGATTATTATCATCCAACTTTCAAACGAGCCGGAGCGGAAACCAGATCAGTTCAAGAGGTAATTGCCAAGCAACGCGAAGTTTTTATAGAACATATCAATTTTGCCAAAGAATGTGACCTGCCCTTGATCTGTCATGGCCGCAACGGTTTGGCAGACAAAAACGCCTATCAGGATATTTTGGAAACTCTCTTGGAATATAAAGTTCAACGAGCGGTAATCCACTGCTATGGCGGTAATTTACAAACAGCTTGGCGGATTATCGACAGCGGGTATTATATTGGTATTGATGGTCCGGTAACTTTTATCAAAAAAGCAGAGCAACTGCAAGCAATTGCCCAAGAGATACCATTAGAGAAAATTTTAATCGAAACCGATTGTCCTTATCTGGCCCCTGAGCCATTTAGAGGCAAAAGAAACGAACCGATTTATGTGGAGCATGTTGCCGAGAAGATAGCTAAACTCAAAAATATTTCAAAAGAGGAGGTAATTGAACATACTTGGCAAAACGCTAAAGATTTGTTTAGATTATAGAGAAAACTAAGAATTGAGGACTGAGGATTGAGGATTTATATTCTTCCTTAAACCTTAATCCTTAAACAGTTAAATATGGATCCAATTTCAATAATTACTCTTATTGTTGTAATAGTTAGTTTTGTTGCTTTGTTTTGGCTTTTAACTAAAAGAGACAAAGACACCAAACAAGATCAATCCCTTTTGATGTTGCAGAATCAAATTAATGAGATAACCAAAACTTTGGATAATAAGCTTGGCGAGTCTCATCGTGCTATGCAGTCACAGTTTGGTCAGACCGCCCAAATCGTCAAAGATGTTACTGAGCGATTAACCAAGCTGGATGAGACCAATCGGCAAGTGGTCAGCTTTGCCGATCAGCTTAAAAATCTTCAGGATATTTTGAAAAATCCGAAACAGCGCGGCGTTTTAGGCGAGTATTATCTGGAAGAAACATTGAAAAATGTTTTACCACCCAATTCATATCAAATGCAATATAAATTTAAGGATGGTGAAATTGTTGATGCGGTTGTTTTTGTTAAAGATAAAATTATTCCAATTGACTCAAAGTTTAGTTTAGAAAATTATGAGAGAATTTTAAATGAGCGTGATGAAAGCGCCAGAACGCAATTAGAAAAACAGTTCAAAATGGATCTCAAAAACCGCATTGATGAAACATCTAAATATGTCAGAGTATCTGAAAATACCATGGAGTTTGCTTTTATGTTCATACCCTCGGAAGCAATTTATTATGATTTGTTAGTTAATAAAGTCGGAGCGGTTCAAGTCGCCACTCGTGATCTGATTGAATATGCTTTCATAGAAAAACACGTCATTATTGTTTCTCCTACCTCTTTCTTGGCTTATTTGCAAACTGTTTTACAGGGCTTGAGGGCACTTCAGATCGAGGAATCAGCTAAAGAGATCAGGAAAAGAGTAGAACAACTAGCCAAACATTTAAACAGCTACGATGTGTATATGAAGAAGTTGGGCAATAATTTGGGAACGACTGTAAACATGTTTAATACCGCTTACAAAGAATTTGGCAAAGTGGATAAGGATGTAGTCAAAATTGCGGGAGTTGATTCCAAGATTGAGATTCAGGAAATTGATAAACCAAAGACAGATTATTATTAAAATAAAATGGGTGATAAAAAAAATAAAGGCTATGGAGGTCTCTTTATTCCGGCAGGTTTATTTATCGGTATGGGATTGGGGTTTTTGACTGGCAGTTTTGTGGCTTACATGTTTGTCGGTTTAGGAGTAGGCTTTGCGGCATTTGCCATAAGCATATTTATAAAAGATTAATTTTTGATAAGCAATAAGTCCCAAATGGGTTATTAGGCTTTTTTTATTTTTAAAATTAATTAATAAATTTATCTAAACTAAGCCAAATAATTTCTAAAGGGTTGCTTAATAGTTAGTTTTGTATTAAAATTTAGGCAAATTACGTACAAGAAAAGGTTTTTCTGTGGAAAAGTTTGAATAATTTTTTCAAAAATTGTCTATGGAAGATAAAAATTTTCAAAAAAAATGGTGGTCAGAGGCAATACAAATTTTTGCCAGGGTAACCGGCTGGATTGCTGGTCCGATTATAATCGCTTTATTTTTGGGCAGGTATTTGGATAATAAGTATCATAGCGATCCCTGGATATTTTTGGGGCTTACTTTACTAGCATTTTTAATATCATCATTTTCAATAGTAAAAATAACCATTAATTATACAAAAAAAATTGAACAAGAAGCTAAAAAGGCAACGAAAGGCAAAGAAAACAAAAATTCGCTGCAGTAATTTGAGAAATTGTTCTTAAAAGAAAATAAAAAATGAGCCAATCAGCTGAGGAAATTAATCATTTGAACGTCAATTCTGAGCAGACTGAACATTCTGACATTTTAAACTTGTCTGATCATCAAGAATCTGGAAATGATTTTAACAAACAAGCAGGACAAACAATTGAAGTCAGTCATGAACCGACTTTATATGCGGAGCCGGTTTTTAATTTGGGTGGTTTAGAAGTGACTAATTCACTTTTGAACTCTTGGTTAGCTGTTATCATCATCATTATTATTTCTTTGGTAGTAGGCTGGAGGGTGAAAAAAATTCCTCGCGGCATCCAAAATTACGCCGAGGTAATACTGGAGGGAGCTATGAACATGGCTGATTCAGTTACTGGTTCTAGAGCCAAAACTAAGAAAATTTTTCCAATTACTTTTTCAATCTTTATTTTTATTTTGATAAATAACTGGCTAGGGCTTCTGCCGGGCATTGGTTCTATCGGTTTTTTGACGGTTCACGAGGGTCATTCCGTCTTTGTGCCTTTTTTTCGTGGTGGTACTGCTGATTTGAACACTACTCTAGCTTTAGCGCTGTTTGCGGTCATTGGTTCAAATATTTTTGGCTTTTTGACGGTAGGTATCTGGAAATATTTAAATAAATTTATAAATCTAAAAGCTTTTGCTGAAATACCAAAAAAATTTAGAAAAGATCCAGCCATTATTATTGTTAATCCGATCAAAGCCTTCGTCGGTTTAATTGAAATAATTGGCGAGGTTGCTAAAGTCGCTTCTTTGTCATTTCGTCTCTTTGGCAATATTTTTGCCGGAGAAGTTTTATTGGCAGCCATGGCAGTGATTTTCGCCTTTGTTTTACCAGTGCCGTTTATATTTCTGGAAGTGATTGTCGGAATAATTCAAGCTTTGATTTTCGCCATGTTGACATTGGTTTATTTTAGTATCGCTTCCACCGAAGAAGAACATTAGAAATAATTGTTGATAGTTAAGGATTGAATATTGAGTATTTAGGATTAAGTAACGAGGATTAAATTATTTACTTAAAAACGTTTTATAAAACCTCAATCATCAGTCGTTAATCCTTAATTATTAATAGACTGATCAGACGACGTTAAAAACACCAACCCGTCGTAATCTGACAGTCATAAAGTGAAAAATATGGAATTAGTAACTTTAGCCAAAGCCTTGGCAATTGGCATCGGTTCAATCGGTCCAGCCCTGGCTATTGGTAAGATTGGCGCTAAAGCCATGGAATCAATTGGCCGCAACCCTGAAGCTGCCGGCAAGATTTTAGTTCCGATGCTTTTGGCTGCTGCCTTTGCCGAAGCTATTGCTATTTATGCTTTGGTGATCGCTTTTTCGATCTAATAGTCTTTTTATCCAGGGGGAGACAAACCCCTTGGGCTAAAAAGATTATAATTAAAAAACAATATGGGAGAATTAATAAACACTTTTCATTTAGACTGGAAGTTAATGATCGCTCAAATAATAAATTTTTGCATTGTCTTTTTTGTGCTGTATAAATTTGCCATTAAGCCACTCTCAAAAAATATGGATCAGCGGAATTCTGAAATCAATAAAAGCGTTGCGAATGCCAAGTCTATTGAAGAAAAATTATTGAGAGTCGAGAGTGAAAAAGAGCAGAAGATTTTAGTAGCCAAAAAGGAAGCTCAAAAAATTATTGAACAAGCCAGGGAACAGGGAGAGGCTCAAGGGCAACAATCAGTTGAAGATGCTAAAAAAGAGGTTGAGAAAGTAATTGCGGACGCCAAAGACCAGATAAATGCGTTAAAAGAAAAAACGTCTAAGGAAATTAAAGCTGAAGCTAGCGAATTAGTGGCTACAGCTTTAACAAAGATACTTAAAGAAAATCTTGATAAAAAAATTGACCAGAAAATTATTGAAGAGTCTTTAAAAGAAATTAAATGATAAAAATTTCAAACAAACAATACGCAGAAGCCTTATACGAGTCTCTGAAGAGCAGCAAAGACAACGAACTCAAAGAAAAAGTCGCTAATTTTTTGGAATTGCTCAAAAAAAGGAAAAGTTTAAAAAGATTAAATAACATCTTCAAAAAATTTCGCGAGATTTATCAAAGGGCTGAGGGCATAATTGACGTTGAGATTGTCAGTGCCAGGCAATTGGACGAGGAAGCCAAAAAAGAAGTAAATAGCTGGTTAAAAAATCAAACTAAACGAGATCCGGAAATCACAGAAATAGTAAGGCCGGAAATACTTGGGGGCGCAATATTAAAATATGAAGATAATATTTTTGACGCTAGCTTGTCTGGACAACTTAAAAAACTTAAAAAACAATTAAATAATTAAATTTATATGAGCAAAAGCGAAATTATTAAGGAGTTAAAAAAGCAGATAGATAATTTTAAAAGCCAAGCAACTCTAGAAAAGACCGGTAGCGTTATTGAAATTGGTGATGGTATCGCTAAAATCACAGGTTTATCTGATTGCATGTCTCAGGAGATGCTGGAATTTGAAAATGGTCAGTTTGGCGTAGCTTTGAATTTGGAAGAGGATAATGTCGGAGCGATGATTTTGAGTGATTATCTTGGAATCAAAGAAGGCGATAGAGTAAGATCAACTAAAAGGATTCTAGATGTGCCGGTTGGTGATAATTTAATTGGCAGAGTGGTTAATCCTTTAGGGAAACCGATTGATGGCAAGGGAGAAATCAAAAGCGATAAACTTTATCCTGTGGAAAAAATCGCTCCTAGAGTGATTACTCGTGAATCAGTTAATGCACCATTGCAAACAGGTATCAAAGCCATTGACTCCATGATTCCAATTGGACGGGGGCAGAGAGAACTGATTATTGGCGATAGGCAAACCGGAAAAACCGCTTTGGCTATTGATACTATTATTAATCAGAAAAGAAGCGATGTTATCTGTGTATATGTAGCTATTGGTCAAAAGGAATCAAAAGTGGCTAAGATTGTAGCAAAATTAGAGGAACATGGAGCAATGGACTATACCATCGTGGTTGTTGCTGGTGCTGCTGATCCGGCTTCGCTTTCTTATATTGCTCCATATTCAGGCTGTGCTATGGGTGAATATTTTATGGATCAAGGCAAAGACGTTTTGGTGGTTTATGACGATTTATCCAAACACGCGGTAGCTTATCGTGAGATTTCCTTGTTGCTGAAGAGACCTCCAGGCAGAGAGGCTTATCCTGGTGATATTTTCTATTTACATTCTAGACTTTTAGAGAGATCAGCCAAGTTAAACAAAGATTACGGTGGCGGCTCTTTAACAGCTTTGCCAATTATTGAAACCCAGGCTGGCGATGTGTCTGCTTATATTCCGACCAATGTTATTTCTATAACTGACGGGCAAATATTTTTGGAATCAGACCTGTTTTATAAAGGTATTCGCCCAGCACTTAATACTGGTATTTCAGTTTCTCGTGTTGGCTCGGCAGCTCAGATTAAGGCTATGAAAAAAGTAGCTGGCAAACTTAAGTTAGCGATGGCTCAGTACCGCGAGCTGGAAGCCTTTGCTCAGTTCGGTTCGGACCTTGATGAAGCGACTCAGAAGCAACTTAAATTAGGCAGATTGTTAACTGAAATTTTAAAACAAGGTCAATATGAACCAATGCCAGTTGAGAATCAGGTAGTTATTTTGTATGCCGCTACCAATGGTTTATTGGATGGGATTAAAACTGATAAGATAGCCGATTTTGAGAAGGAATTACATCGATATTTTTCGACCACCGAGCAAAAAATTTTACAAAGAATAAAAGAAACAGGTGAGATTGATGAAAAAATGGAAGATGATATAAAAAGATCAGTTAATGAATTCGAAAAACAATATATAAAATAGTTAACAATCATCAATTATCAATAATCAATTTTCAATATGGCTCAGGCAACACGAGACATCAAAAGAAGGATTAAATCAGTAGGTAATACTAAAAAGGTTACCAAGGCTATGGAAATGGTAGCAGCGTCAAAAATGCGTAAAGCTGTCAGCCACGTTTTAGGTACCAGAAGCTATAGTTCGCTAGCTTGGGATTTGGTTAGAAATTTAGCTAGCCGAACTGATTCGAAATTTCATCCTCTTTTAGAATCCAGAAAACAGGCAAAAAAAATCGGGATGCTGCTAATTACTTCTAATCGAGGTTTGTGTGGGGGTTTTAATAATCAAATAATTCATCGGGTTTCGAAATTTATTAAACAACAAAAAGAAGAAGTAGATATTGAAGCTGACTTTGTAATTATGGGGAAGAAGGGAGCCGAGGCGATTGTTAAATATGGTCATACCATCGTAGCAGAATTCAATAAATTGGATATTACCAGCATGATTCATGAGATAAGACCAATTAGTAAGCTTATTATTGCAGATTATTTATCTGGGAAATATGACAAAATAATGATTGCTTATACTGATTTTATTTCAACCCTAGTGCAAAAACCAAGAATTTTGCAATTGTTGCCGATTGAGAGACTTACAAATGATGAACATTTGGGAGAAGCAAAAGCAATTTCAAATTCTTCAAAAATTTTAGAAGAACAGAATAAGAAGAACGGAGAACAAAAAAAGAAAAACGTTGAATACGAGTATTTGTTTGAACCTAATCCAGACGAGGTTCTGGAAGAATTATTGCCACGACTCTTGGAAATGCAGATTTATCAAGCAATTTTGGAGTCAGACGCTTCAGAGCATTCTGCTAGAATGGTGGCCATGCGCAACGCTTCTGAATCAGCAACCGAGATGATTGAGGACCTAACCTTGGTGTTTAACAAAGCCAGACAAGCAGCTATTACCGCGGAACTCGCTGATATTTGTGGAGGGCGAGCTGCCTTAGAATAATTTTGACGATGGAGGATTAATGAATGTTTAAACTTTAATTATCAATAATTAAATATAAAAATATGAATAAAAATATTGGAAAAGTTAAACAAATAATCGGCGCTGTCGTGGACGTCGAATTTAGTGATGATTTGCCAAGTATCTTCGATGCCCTTGAAGTGAAGATGACAGAAAAAGATAAATTAGTTCTGGAAGTTCAACAACATGTTGGATCAAATGTTGTCAGGACAGTGGCTATGGGATCAACTGATGGTTTAGCTAGAAACACCGAGGTCAAAGCAACTGGCCAGCCTATCAGTGTTCCGGTCGGACCCAAGACTCTTGGCCGGATGTTTGATGCCCTGGGGAATCCTTTAGACGACAAGGAACCAGTAACCGGAACCAAAAGGTATCCGATTCATCGAGAACCACCAAAATTTACTGAGCAGTCAACCAAAGACGAGATTTTAGAAACAGGCATCAAGGTTATTGATTTAATTTGCCCAATTGTTAGAGGTGGTAAGGTCGGAATGTTTGGCGGCGCTGGCGTGGGTAAAACCGTGATAATTCAGGAACTGATTAGAAATATTGCCCAGGAGCACGGCGGTTATTCAGTTTTTGCCGGTGTCGGTGAAAGAAGCCGAGAAGGTAATGATTTATATCATGAGATGGTAGGATCTGGAGTTTTGTCAAAAACTTCACTGGTCTTTGGACAGATGAATGAGCCACCAGGAGTCAGAGCTAGAGTGGGTTTGTCAGGTTTGTCTATTGCGGAATACTTCCGAGACGAGGAACATAAAGACGTCTTGTTATTTATTGATAACATATTTAGATTTACCCAGGCAGGAAGCGAAGTCTCAGCTCTTTTGGGTAGAATTCCTTCGGCTGTAGGTTATCAACCGACTTTGGCAACGGATTTAGGCGAATTACAAGAGAGGATTACCTCAACTAGCAAAGGGTCAATCACTTCGGTCCAGGCTGTTTACGTGCCAGCTGATGATTTAACTGATCCAGCACCAGCAACAACTTTCAGTCATCTTGATTCAACTGTAGTTTTATCAAGATCATTGACTGAGTTGGGTATTTATCCCGCTGTTGATCCTCTTGATTCTACTTCTACTATTATGGATCCCAAGACTGTGGGTAAAGAACACTATCAAGTAGCCAGACAAGTACAACAGATTTTACAAAGATATAAGGATTTACAGGATATTATTGCTATTCTGGGTATGGAAGAATTGTCAGATGATGACAAGCTTTTAGTCTCCCGGGCGAGAAAGATTCAAAGGTTTTTGTCACAGCCATTTTTCGTAGCAGAAACTTTTACCGGCACGGAGGGTAGATATGTGCCTCTAAAGGATACTATAAGGGGTTTTAAAGAAATTTTGGATGGCAAACACGATAGTAAGCCAGAAGGATCTTTTTACATGAAAGGCAGAATTGAAGAGGTGGCAGCTTAATTAAATACATAAAATGATTGTAAAATTTCATCAAGAGCTGAAGAAAAAAATAGATAGCTATGTTCATAATGTTTATAAAGTAACTAAAGCGTTTCCTAAAAGTGAATTATATGGAGTTACCAGTCAGTTTCGTCGCTCTCCGCTATCAGTAATGCTTAATTATATTGAAGGTTATGCAAGGCAATCAAAAAAAATGGACGCCTGTTTTCTAAAAATAAGCTACGCATCCTTAAAAGAATCAGAATATTTGATTAAATTTTCTTATGATGAAGGCTATTTAACCGCTAATAATTATAAAATACTAACAAAACAAGCTGACGAAATCGGCGCAATGTTGTGGAAAACCATAGAGTATAAGTAATATTTTATATATCACATAGAACGTATCAAATTTTGCAGCATATTTGATCCGTAATTGATACGTAACTAATGATTATCCGTATGAAAATAAAATTTAAAATTGTAACCCCAGAGCGAATAGTTTACGAAGATGAGATTGATCAGATTACTTTGCCGACTAAAGTCGGTGAGATTACTATTTTACCAAATCATATACCGTTAGTAAGCTCATTGCGGCCGGGAGAAGTTTTAATAAAGAAGGATAAGCATGAAGTACCAATGGCTATCTCGGGGGGATTTGCTGAATTTAATGATAATCAATTAATAATTCTGGCAGATACAGCCGAGAGAGTTGAAGAGATTGATGAGAAGCGGGCGGATGAAGCCAGACAAAGAGTTAAAGAGTTATTAGAAAAAAGGCAAGAACAAGAAAATATTGATTTTACAGCTTTGGCTACCAAACTGGAAAAGGAGTTAGCCAGACTTAAAGTAGCAAAAAAATATAAACACATCAGAACAACGCCTCAAATTAAAATAGAAAAAGACGAAGAAATTAAATAAAAAGGAAAAAAATGAAAAAATTTTTTAGCACGAAGTTTACTAATGATCAAAAAAACGATCATCATGTCGAAGTGGCGGTTCTGGCCTGTATCGATCCGCGTTTTAGACAGCCTGACCAGCAGGCGATTGAAGAAGGCTTGGGTCTAAAACATTTCGATCTTTTTCGTTGGCCGGGCGTGACTAAGCCGATTCTGACCTCTGAGGAATTTTTTCAGCTATTTTGCCAGGCAATTAAGAATGTCAGTGTCAAACTTCATCATGCCAAAAAGATTTTGCTACTCTGCCATTGGGATTGCGGCGGATACGGTGGTAGCTGTGCTTTTGTTGATGAAAAAGAAGAAGAGCAAAGATACTCGAACGACTTAGCAGAAGCTAAGCAAAAACTGGCTGCTGAGTTTCCTGATCTGGAAATAATAATTGGCTATAGCAAGCTGGAGGGTGAAGAGCTTAATTATTATTTGATCTAAAATTAGTATAAAAGACCGTTAAATTTAAGCGGTCTTTTTATTATTTACACGGTTTGCAAAAAAATAATTTAGTGCTAAGATAAAATTAAGAAACATTAAAATAGATTTAACCAAAGGTGGAAAAATGGATGTTGTAGATTCAGCGTTTTTTTATCAGCAATACCGCGATTGGTATTATCGGCTGAATGGGGGCAGGAGATCCAGACATCATTTAATTCCCAGATGTCGCTGGAGCGATATGCACGAGTTTTTTAAGAAGTATAATATCAGAGGAATCAAAAGGAGTGAGTGCCGAACAGTAGACAACGAACATCATGCTCATTGGCATCATGTTTTCGGCATCTTAACGCCATTGGAAATTATCCATGTAATCCATCAAAAAAAATTTGATTTAAGGAGGTTTAACATTTGGCAAACAATTGGCTGGCTGATGATTTTTTTTAGATTTGAAGCTGAGGAGGCTTGTTATCAGGCACAATTGTTTGAACCAAAAATTTTGAAAGAACCAGGAACCATAGACGACATTATTGAGAATATTATTTGCTGTTGGTCACCAAAAGTGTATAATGAAATGGACTTTGAAGAGCTGCTAATTTTAGCAGCTCTGTTACTTTTTTTACTTGACTTGTACCGCCTTCAAGGTAAAATAAAGTAAAGGAAAAAGATGATTTTTGAAGAAATAAAATCTAAAACCACACTGTCAGAAGTTCAGAAAAAAGTGTTATCAGACATACAGAAGATTGCCAAAGCAGCTTTGGGCGAGTCTTTTTTGATTGATGAAACGTTTTTAGAAATACCGCCGGCAGGTGTTCAGGGAGATTTGGCGCTGTCTTGTTTTAAGATTTCACAAATTATTAAAAAAGCACCGGCGGAAATCGCCCAAACAATTTATAAAAGTTTTCAACCAACAGAACTGATAGTCGAGGCAGAAGCTAAGGGCCCGTACTTAAATTTTTATTTAAATAAAAATATTTTTGCTCGCGAGTTGCTGACACAAATTTTGAAACAGAAAGAAAAATTTGGCAAATCAATTATCGGCTCGGGTCAGAAGATAATGATGGAATATTCTTCGCCGAATACTAACAAGCCTCAGCACATTGGACACTTGAGGAACAATTTACTTGGCTGGACAGTGGCAAACCTATTTAAAAATTTGAATTTTAAAATTATAAAGGCCAGGGTGATTAATGACCGCGGAGTTCATATTTGTAAATCCATGCTGGCTTACCAGAAATGGGGTCACGGAGAGATACCAGAAAGTGCTGGCAGAAAACCGGATTTTTTCGTTGGCGATTACTATGTTTTATACGCTCAGAAATTAGCTGAAGATGAAAAAGAATATGCCAAGAACCAAGGAATTATTTTGTCAGAGCTTGACGAACAAAAAAAGAAACATTTTAATGAGAGATTTCAAAAAAACTCTCAACTATTCAAAGAGGTCCAAGAGATGCTCCGTAAGTGGGAATCAGGCGACAAAGAAACTAGAAAATTATGGCAAAAAATGAATAATTGGGCTTACCAGGGCTTTAAAGAAACCTATGAAAGACTGGGAGTTGATTTTGATAAGACATATTTTGAATCAGAGATTTATCAGGGCGGCAAAGAAATTATTGACCAGGGAATCAAAGAAAAAAAACTTGAACAACAGCCTGACGGCTCAGTGATTGCCAGACTAGAAAAGTTTAATCTGCCTGATAAAATCGTCTTGAGATCCGACGGTACTTCTGTTTATATAACACAGGATTTAAACCTGGCTCAGAAAAAATTTAAAGACTTTAATCTGGATTATTCAGTTTATTGCGTGGCTTCAGAGCAGGATTTGTATTTCAAACAGCTTTTCAAGATTGTGGAGCTGCTGGGCTTTGATTGGGGGAAGCGGCTTTATCATCTCAGCTATAATATGGTTAATTTGCCTTCTGGCAAAATGAAATCCCGGGAAGGCACGGTGGTAGATGCTGATGATTTGATTTCTGAAATGGAAAAAATATCTTATGATCTTTTGAAGCAGAGATATTCTGACTTACCTCAAAAAGAGTTAATTAAAAGAAGCCGGGTCATTGGTCTGTCAGCGATCAAATATTATATTTTAAGTTTTAGAAATGATACCCTGATAACTTTTGATCCGCAGAAGTCCCTAGATTTTGAAGGGAAGACCGGACCTTATATTCTGTATACCTATGCTAGGGCGGGATCAGTGCTTAACAAAACCTGTGCTAAAGTCAAGGTTAAAAATTTAGCTGATTTTGAGGTAAGTGAAGAGGAGTGGCAACTGATTAAAGAGATTAATGAATATCCCAGGAAGCTTTTTGATTCAGCCATCAAAATGGATCCATCAATTTTGGCAGGAGGAATTTATGAGATAGCTGAAAGTTTTAATCGTTTTTATCACGCTCGGCCAATTCTTAAGGCCGATCAAAAAACTATGAGTTTTCGCTTGGCTCTAACTCAGGCGACTAGACAAGTTTTGAGCAATGGTTTAAAACTTTTGGGCATAACTCCGATTGAGAAAATGTAATAATAAAAAGACAACATCGATTAATAACTAATGTTGTTTTTTTGATTACTAAAAATTGGCAATATAATCTCCAATATAATGAGTCAAAATTATTACAAAAATAGTTATCAGCAGATGTTCACCGATAACCGCCCAAGGATTTGTTTTGTTGTTTTTGGCTAAGTAATAACTAAATATAGTGATTAATGATAGCCCCCAAATAATACTAATGATTATGGCTGTATTAAGATCAAAAAGGATAATCGGAATTACAAAAATTAAAGCAAAAAGAAACTTTGATAAAAAGGTCGCGATAGTTGCCTCCCAGATTTCTTTTTGAGCGTGAACTTTTTCTGCTTCTTCGGACATATGAATACCCAACGCATCAGACATGGCATCAGCAATGGCAATTACCAAGATACCTCCAATAACCACTATGGTTGAATGGGTGCTGGAATGAAGACCAACTATCAGTCCCAAAGTGGTGATAATACCGGAAGTCAGGCCAAAGCTAACCCCTTTTTTCTTAGAGTGGTTCATGTTAATATTTTATCATTAATTTAAGTAAAATTGAATAATTTGAATAAAAATAACCGCCAAGCTCTAATACTTGCCTACTTCACGAGGCGTGGCATTGGGGATTCCTTGACGCTTGACAGATTGGATAATTTGGACTACTGTATTATATCAAACTAAAATCGTTCGTTTCAAAAAAGAAAAATAAAGAAGGAGGTTTTCATGAAAACCAGAAGACTAATGTTCCGCTGGTCAGTCTTGACCGGGGGCTTAATCTCTTTATTTTGGGCGATCTACTGATCGCCGGTTCGGTTCCGACCGTAACCACTATTAGGATGGCCGAAAATTGGATCATAACCCTACCATTCGGCATTAGCCGATGATGGGACATCCTAATCGGACCGATTTGGTCTATCATTATCATTTACCTTTTAACAAAGTTAAATGGTAAAGACGATTTTCTGTTCTTCGGTCTGAGCTCCGGTCTGGTC
>Ga0210057_1000396_pt1 | contig 72882 bp, 86 predicted proteins | sample CryGeyCG2114_010_2_FD_183968 | JGI IMG/M metagenome (GOLD analysis project Ga0210057, IMG submission 183968) | Groundwater microbial communities from aquifer - Crystal Geyser CG10_big_fil_rev_8/21/14_0.10 (SPAdes) (version 2) | ecosystem: Environmental > Aquatic > Deep subsurface > Groundwater ...
TATGTTGTTCTCGACAACGGCCAATATATTTTCGAATTTTTTATTGCCGGAGATCAGGGGATAAGCAGTATCGAAAGTGAAATCATAAAAAGCTTTACTTTATTTTAATTGACCAAATCCTCTCCACGTTTCGATTCATCGAATAGCTCGGCGATGAAGCTGGCGATAATAACTGATGGCAAAGCGATGGGCTTCGGCGTCGATGTGGCGGATTAGGTTTTGAACGGCTGAGGGGAAGCTAACCAGCGGTCGCATCGCGACCGCTGGGGCGCGACGATTTTGTTGTCCGGAGTTTTTCAAAGGATTGCTATAAAAAAGCTCTTCTTTGCCTTTACCCAATGAAATAATCGGGATGTCTTTGGGTACAATTTTTCGAGCTGAGTTAATCTGACTGATGCCCCCGTCAATAAAAACTAAATCCGGCTTAAGCCAATCTTTATGTTGGAAGCGCCGAGCCAAAATTTCGGCCAGCATGCCGGTGTCATCAGGGCTATTGGAGTCTCGGATCTTGAATTTCTTATACTCGCTCTTGTTTGGTTGACCTTCTTCAAAAACGACCATTGAGCCGGTGGCGTTGGTTCCTTGGATATTGGAAATGTCGTAGCCTTCAATTCGGGCTATCCCTTTGAGACCCAATTCTTTTTCTAATTTTTGGGTGGCTCGATCATCATCTTTTATTTTCTTAATTGCTTGGGCGTTTAAAAATATTCGATTTATTTGCTCGATTTGTTTCTGGAGAATCGCGGCGAGCTTTAGATTTTCGGTCCCAACTGCTTGATCCCGTTCTTTCTCCAATTTTTTAACAACGTTTGTTCGCTTGCCCAATAAAATATCTCGCACGGCCAAAATGTTGCGTTGATAGCGTCTTTTTTGATCCGAGCTGACTCTGAAGGAATCACTGCTTTCCCGTAGACAGCAGAAACCGACGCAATTATTCAAATGACTGTTCAGGCAAGGCCGGTGGTGTTTTTGTGTACAGGTGCAGTACGGGAAGGTTTTGCGCAAAATTTTTAAAGTGGCCTTTAAAGCTTGTCCGCTGGTAAAAGGGCCAAGGATGGTTTTGGCGCCAACTTTTTTAAGACCTTTCGACTGGTGGGTCAGAAATATTTTCGGAAATTTATCTTTACTGATAACAATGTAAAAATACTGCTTATCGTCGCGCATTAAAACATTAAATTTAGGCCTCAATTTTTTTATTAACTGCGCCTCCACGATTAAAGCCTCAATATCGGAGTTGGTCTCTTGAAAATCAACCTTTCTAGCCACGGCCATGAGGTCGATGATTCGGGGGGCCTGATTTTTAAGGTAGGAGCGAACTCGATTCCTTAGATTGACGGCCTTGCCCACGTATAAAACAACCCCGGCGCTGTCCTTAAAGAAATAGAGCCCGGGTTTATTAGGCAAGGCTTTAATTTGGTTGTTTTTGATCATAAATTTGATCGACTCATCCGGGCCGGGCGGGCCGAATTCCTGAAGGATACCAAAATCTTACTATTTTAGTAGACTTTAGAGATAATGAACTCACTTTCCGGTTCCGCTAGAGCCATCTTAGCCACTTTGATCTATTATGATGGTCTTAATTTCCCCTTAACTCAAATAGAGCTGGAATCCTTTTCCATCCCGGTATCTAAATTTGATTCAAATTTAAGCCGACTGGATTTTATCTCCGCGATCTCGGAACTTCAAAGGATTAATTTAATCACGGAGAAAAACGGCTACTATATGTTGGCGAATCGGCAAAGCCTATATGAGCAGAGGATCAGACGCCGAAAGATTGCTGAAAAAAAATGGCAACGGATTCAAAGAGAAGTTCGGTGGCTTCGTTTCGTTCCTTTTATTGAGATTCTATTTGCCAGCGGCTCGCTTGCCTTAGAGAATCCGAGCCTTCAGAGCGACCTTGACCTCCTCGTGGTCACGCGCTCTGGCCGGATTTGGATAACTCGAGTCTTGATCTCTCTAGTCTTGTCTCTTCGGCGAACCCGGCGAACCCGCTATGAGGTTATCGCGCCTGACAAGGTTTGTCTAAACCATTATATTACCGATCAATCCCTGGCGATCCCGTTTCGGTCTCTTTACACCGGCCAACTCTATGCCCATTTGATGCCCATTTTTTTTGAAGATGAGCGTCTGGTCCGTAAATTCAAGATTGATAACAATTGGATAAAAAATTACGTCACGCAGTGGTCTCTTCCGATTAACTCTCGTCGGCGCGTTCAGCAAAATTATATTTTAAGAGTCGTTAAGCAAGCCCTAGCGTTTTTTTTGGGGGGCCGAGTGGGCAATTGGCTCGAAGGTTTGGCCCGGGACTATCAATCAAGGCGGGTCAGACAATCAAGAGATTTTCGAACTCTCGGGGGGCGCGTCACAATTGACGATACTCAACTAGAATTTCACCCTCACTCGCCGGAGCGACGCTTGATCGATAATTTCAATCAAGCGGTCAAAGCGAGGACTCTTTTCGGCAACTACCTCGAAAAGGATTCTGGTTTAAGGGCTTGACGATTTCGGCTAGTTGGCTAAGATAAACTCAATTAGCACTCTTGGTCAGAGATTGCTAATCTTAATTAAATAAAACTAACGCCTACGGGCAAAACTATTTATATGAAATTAAAACCATTGCGAGATCAAGTTATTCTTGAGCCGGTTCGAGAAGAAAAGAAAAAAGGAGGGATTATTCTACCCGATACGGCTGACAAAGAGCGACCGGAGCAGGGCAAGGTTATCGCTGTTGGCCCCGGTCGACTGAATGACAAAGGCGAGCGGATTGCTCCCGAGGTTAAAAAAGGTGATTTCGTCATTTTTACTAAATACGGACCGCATGAGGTCAAAGTTGAAGAGAAAGAATACCTGATTGCGGAAGAGAAGGATATTTTGGCCATAGTTGATAAAAAATAAATTTAAGGATTAATCTATATATAAAATGAGTAAACAAATAATTTTTTCTGAAGAAGCTCGAAAAAAACTTAAGCAGGGAGTAGATATCTTGGCGAACGCCGTAAAAGTTACCCTTGGACCCAAAGGGCGCAATGTGGTCTTGGGTAAGAGCTATGGTTCACCGGTTATTACCAATGACGGGGTAACTATCGCCAAAGATATTGAACTTAAAGATAAATATGAAAATGTTGGCGCCGAAATTGTAAAAGAGGTCGCCTCCAAAACTAATGATGTCGCTGGTGATGGGACAACAACCGGCACCCTTCTGGCCCAAGCCATGATTGAAGAGGGGATTAAGAATGTTACCGCGGGGGCCAATCCAATCGCGATTCGTCGCGGAATTGAAAAAGCGGTCGTGGCGGTTGTTGACCATCTCAAAAATAAATTAGCCAAAAACGTTAAGGCCAAGAGTGAGATTGCTCAAGTGGCGACGATCTCGGCTAAAGATCCGGCTATTGGCGAGATTATCGCCGATGTCATGGACAAGCTCGGGGAGGAGGCGGTAATCACGGTTGAGGAGTCTCAAACTTTTGGCATTACCGCGGATATCGTTGAAGGGCTTCAATTTGACAGGGGCTATATTTCACCCTACATGGTTACCGATCCCGAGAGGATGGAAGCGGCCTATCAAAATCCGTTTATTTTAGTTACCGATCAAAAGATTTCCGCTGTTAAAGATATTGTGCCTCTTTTGGAAAAAGTTTCTCAGTCGGGCAAGCGGGATTTGGTCATTATTGCGGATGAGGTTGAGGGTGAGGCCCTCGCGACACTGGTAGTAAACAAGCTTCGAGGTAACTTTAATTCGCTTGCGATCAAAGCTCCGGGTTTTGGTGATCGCAAGGACGAGATGCTAGCGGACATTGCTGTCGTTACCGGCGCCCAAGTAGTGAGTGAAAAGACCGGACTTAAATTGGAGAATGTCGAGTTGAGTATGTTGGGCGCGGCCCATCGAATTGTCGTAACAAAAGATATTACGACCATTATCGGCGGGAAGGGGAAAAAGACGGATATCGACAAGCGAGAGGCTCAAATCCGAATGCAAATTGAAAATGCCACTTCCGACTTTAATCGAGAGAAACTCCAAGAACGTTTGGGTAAACTTTCCGGGGGGGTAGCGATTATTAAGGTCGGGGCGGCAACCGAGGTTGAGCAGAAAGAAAAACAACACCGAACCGAAGATGCTATCCAGGCCACCAAGGCGGCCATGGAGGAGGGGATTGTCCCCGGTGGAGGGGTGGCCTTGATTCGAGCTCTCGACTCCCTTGATGGCATTAAATTTGAAGATTCGGACGAAGAAACCGGGGTGAATATTGTCCGCCGAGCGCTGGAGGCCCCCTTATGGCAGATTGCTGAAAATGCCGGCCAACGGGGTTCGGTAGTTGTCGAAAAAGTAAAGACCGAAAGCGGTGCTTACGGTTATAATGCCCACACGAATGAATATGGGGACATGCTCAAATGGGGCGTAGTCGATCCGGTTAAGGTAACTCGCTCGGCCTTACAAAATGCGGCTTCCGCCGCGGCGATGTTCCTAACGACGGAGGCGGTAATTACCGATCGGCCCGATCCCAAGAAAGATGATGGGGGACCGGCCATGGGGGGCATGGGCGGTATGTCCGGCATGGACATGTAATTTAGTCTTGATTTTTTAAAGCGGCCCGCCTCAGGCGGGCCGCTTTAATTTGACCAAAAATTTCAATCCGCTAGGATAGCCCCAGTTTCGAAATTGTAACTTAACAAAGAAAGAAGGAGAGTCGCCGTGAGTTCAACTAAGTTCATTTTTGTGACTGGTGGAGTGCTCAGTGGCCTTGGAAAGGGCATCGCCTGCTCTTCCGTCGGCTTGCTCCTCCAACCCCAAGGATTTCGGGTCAGTTTTTTGAAACTCGATCCCTATCTCAATGTTGACCCGGGGACGATGAGCCCCTTTCAACATGGTGAGGTTTTCGTTACCGATGATGGGGCCGAGACCGATCTCGATCTGGGCAATTATGAACGTTTTTCCGGGGTGACGATGACCCGAGCCAACAATTCGACCTCGGGCCGAATCTATCAAATCGTCATCGAAAGAGAGCGTCGCGGAGATTATCTGGGCAAAACTGTCCAGGTCATTCCCCACGTCACCAATGAGATTAAAAAAACGATTCTGGGGGCCGTCGGTTCAGCGGAGTTTCTGATCGTCGAGGTCGGAGGCACCGTGGGAGATATCGAGAGCCTGCCGTTCTTGGAAGCGATTCGTCAGATCAGCCAAGAGAACCGAGGTAATTGTGTCTTTGTTCACTTGACGCTGGTCCCGTATCTGAGTTCTTCGGGTGAGCTCAAGACCAAGCCGACTCAGCACTCGGTCCGAGAGCTTCGAGAAATCGGACTTCAGCCCGACATTTTACTTTGTCGGGTCGATCGAGCCCTACCTCAAGAAATCAAGGACAAGATTGCGTTATTCTGCAATCTCCCTGCCGAGGCGGTGATTGCCGCTCCAAACGTCAAGAACATCTACGAAGTCCCACTGCGTTTTCACGAGGAGGGACTCGGTGAAATTATTCTTCGCCGATTAGGCCTTTTGTATCGGGGAGAAAATTTAGCCCCTTGGTACAATTTGGTCGAAACGATGGCCAATTTTAGTCAGACAGTGACCATTGGCATTGTCGGCAAGTACGTTGAGCTCGGCGATTCCTACAAAAGTCTGGCCGAGGCCCTGCTTCACGGGGGTTTGCCCCACAATATTGGAGTTAATCTGGAGTGGATTGAATCGGAAGACTTAAATCCGAACAATCTTGGCTCCAAGCTCAGTCATCTTGACGGCATTCTTGTCCCTGGTGGCTTTGGCTCTCGGGGGATTGCAGGCAAAATTCGGGCGATTGAATACGCTCGAACTCAACAGATTCCTTTCTTCGGAATTTGTCTGGGTTTTCAGTGCGCCGTCATTGAATATGCCCGCAATGTCTGTGGGCTCGATGCCGATAGTGCGGAGTTCAACCCGAACTCGCCCAGTCGGGTTATCTATAAACTCCGAGAGCTTCGCGGGGTGGATGATCTGGGCGGTAACATGCGTCTAGGCGCTTACGATTGTGAACTTGAGGTGGGATCGCTGGCTATGCAAATCTATGGAGAACAGAAGATTTCCGAGCGTCATCGCCACCGCTACGAGTTCAACCGTGAGTTTGAGGAAGTTTTGACTAAGGCGGGCTTGATTATCTCGGGTCAGTCGCCGGATCGGGACTTTATTGAAATCATCGAACTCTCTCGCGAAGTCCATCCGTGGTTTCTGGGGTGTCAGTTCCACCCCGAGTTTAAGTCTCGGCCTCTTGCGCCCCATCCGGTCTTTGTCAGCTTTATCCAAGCGACAATTGACTACAAAAATATACCCTTTTGATTTTTCCCCTCCGCCTCGGGCGGAGGATTTTATTTTCTAGATCGGATTGACCAACCCTTTCCGAATCGGTATGATTTAAGCAATGTCTATTATTTTAATTGTTATTCTGGTGGTTTTCGCTTTTTGGGCCGGGGGTACTTACAATGCCTTAGTCCGAGATCGAAACCGAGTTAAAGAGGCTTGGTCGGATATCGATGTTCAGCTTAAACGTCGCTATGATTTGATCCCCAATTTAGTCGAAACGGTTAAGGGTTATGCCAGTCACGAAAAGGAAACCTTTGATCGGGTTATCCAAGCTCGCTCTCAAGCGATGAATGCCAAGGGGGTTCAAGAGCAAGGCCAGGCTGAAAACATGTTAACGGGCGCCCTGAAGAGTCTGTTCGCGCTTTCCGAGGCCTATCCCGACCTCAAGGCCTCCGCTAATTTCGGCAAGCTTCAAGACGAGCTAACCGATACGGAGAATAAAATCCAGGCCGCTCGACGCTTTTATAACAACACTGTTCTGGCTTTCAAAACTAAAATTGAACAGTTCCCTAGCAATATCATCGCCGGTGTCTTTCACTTTGAACCCGAGCCTTTCTTCGAACTGGACGACGTCGCCCAACGGGCCACCCCCCAGGTCAGCTTTGAGAAATAAATTTTAGCTCATTCCGCTTAATTTTTTCCTGGCCTGACGGTTGCTTTCGGGGCGTTATTATCAATTAAAAATACAGCCGAGAAAAAGGGTTGATGGACGCTGTTTTTTGTAAATTGCACGGCCCGACTTTACTAATTAATTGCTAACAAAAAAAGTCGGAATTTATAAAAAACGGCGAGCGAAGAATCCTCGCAAGGGATTCAAGCGTTCCAGAAACCCCTATCTCGGCAGAACTATGCAAAATCTCTACACCCACAAAGACTCCAATATTCGCAAAACGTGGTTGCTCATTATCGTCTTTTTGGCTTTGGTTATCGCCGTGGGATTTATCCTTAGCTATGTTTTTCAAGAACCGGTAATTCTTTATATCGCTATCGCCTTGAGCCTCGTGATGAATGGTTTCGCCTACTGGAACTCGGACAAGGTGGCGCTGTCTCTTTCGGGGGCCAAACCCGCCTCCGCGGAGCACCTTATCAGCTTGCATCGTTTGGTTGAAAATTTAGCCATCACTGCCGGCCTCCCCAAGCCTCGAATTTATATTATCCCCGGGGACCAAATTAACGCTTTTGCGACCGGCCGTGATCCCAAACATAGCGCCATCGCCGTGACCCTCGGCGCTCTTCAGAAATTAGACAAAAATGAGCTCGAAGGAGTTTTGGCCCACGAGCTTGCCCATATCGGCAACCGAGATATTTTAATTTCTTCAGTCGCCGTGGTTTTGGCGGGCTTAATCGCGATCGTTTCGGATATTTTTCTCCGCGTTTCGATCCGAAGCAGTTTTGGTGATAATGACAGCCGGGGCAATGTCGTTTTCTTGGCCCTCTCAGTGGTCGGGATTATTTTAGCGCCGATTGCCGCGACCTTGATTCAACTGGCTATTTCTCGCAAACGGGAGTTTTTGGCGGATGCCACCGGGGTTCTTCTAACTCGCTATCCGCAGGGCTTGGCCAGTGCTCTTGAAAAAATCAGCCACGATCAGGGTCAACTTTTGAAAACAAACAACGCCACCGCGCATCTCTATATCGCCAACCCCTTCAAAGGTAAGAAATCTCGGGGCTGGCTGGCCCGCCTCTTTGCCACCCATCCGCCTGTCGAGGAACGGATTGCCGCCCTGCGAGGGCTTAAGCTATAACTATAAATTATGGAATTCAAAGGCAAGAAAGCATTAATGGTTGGTCTTGGCCTACTAGGCGGGGGAGTTGCTACGGCAAATTGGTTGGTAAAACACGGCGCTGATCTGACGATAACGGACCTTAAAAATAAGAGACAGTTAGCGTCTTCTTTGAAACGTTTGAAGGGTAAATTCAAACTCCTTTTGGGTGGTCATAGTGAACAAGATATAAAAAACACCGATATTGTAGTTTTAAACCCTGATGTGCGCCCGAGTTCGCCGGTCGTTAAATGGGCTAAAAAGCATAAGAAGCCCATAGAAAATGAAATAACCATATTTTCCCGTTATGCTAACAAGCCGATGGTCGCTGTTACAGGCACCAGAGGTAAGACTACAACGGTAAATTGGGTTGGGCATTTTCTCTCTGGTAAATATAGAGCGGTTGTGACTGGTAACTCATATAAAAAACCGTTTCTCGCCTCCCTGGATTCTTTAAAGCGTTATGATTACATTGCTGCTGAAGTGCCTTCTTTCCAGCTGGAATTTTTAAATCATAACCCGAACCCGCCAGATACTGTGGTGGTTACTAATCTTTCGCAAGACCACTTGAATTGGCATGGAAATATCAAAAAATATGCCTTGGCGAAGTCGAAATTATTCAAAGGTCAAAGCACAGCCCAAAATCTTATTCTTAATTATAATAATAGTTGGACCAAATTTTTTATAGACAAAAATCCAAAATCTAAAATCTATTTTTTTTCCTTAAAAACTTTGCCTAAAAAATTTAATGGGATTTATAAGAAAAATTCAGACCTATTCTTTCAAGATAATGGCAGTTTTAAAAAAATCGTTTCCGTATCTGTTTTTGAGAAGAAATTAGGCGAGCACAATGTTCAGAATCTGATGGCCGCAATGCTTGCCACTTATCTAAGTGGGGTTCCCTGGCTTGTAATCAAGAAGGGGATTAAGACTCTTCCTCAAATTGAATTTCGCCAAGAGGTCGTTTCCCAAAAGCGCGGGCTGACGATTGTAAACGATACAACGGCGACATCGCCCGAAGGGGCCATCGCCGCCTTGAAACGCTTCGGTTCCCCCTCGACCATTCTGATAGCTGGTGGTACCGATCGAGACCTTGATTTCAAGCAATGGGCCAAGGAAATGCCCAAATATATAAAAACCGAAAACGTGATCTTTCTATCGGGGAGTGCTACCGATAAAATGTTACGGCTTTTGGGCGGGAAATTTGCAAAACACCAAATATTTGATACACTGGCGAGGTCTTTTGAGTGTGCACTTTTAAAATCACGGTCGTATCGCCGGTCAGTTATTCTCTTCTCACCGGCGGCAAAATCGTTCGAAAAATTTAAGAACGAATACGACCGAGGGAGACAATTCAACCAGATTGTCCAAAAAATGGACAGATAGGAGGGCTCTTGCTTTCACGACAATCGCTAGCGGATAATACCAACAGGACCTCGTTCTACCCAATTGAAAGCTCTGTCGGTGGCATTCCGATGTTCTCCATGTTCCCGTTTGTGGACCGGTTCTCTGCTCCCTGTCATATCATTATGGTCTATGGGGGCACGTTGGAGAAAAATTTCGGCCGAGACACCGTAAGGTGGTTGGCCGAATCCTTGGCACATGAGGGCTTTTGCGTCCACCGGTTTGATTTCCGGACCAATCTCCCCGGAGCGGAATATTCCAGCTTTGGGATGATGGACAAAATCAACGACCTTTTTAGCGTATACGGCTCTCTCCATGCGCGGGCGTCTAAAGACCCCCGCGCAAATATTTTTCTGCTGGGGACCAGCATGGGCGGGTATATCGCCACGATCTTGGCTTCTTATTTACCTGGCCGACAAAGCGGCGTTATCCTGATTGCCCCGGCCGCTTATCACCCCGATGTTCTCACCTACTCGGTGAGATTCGGGAGCTCTTTCCGCGAGATTATAAGGCGGCCCGGAAGCTGGGAGCAGAGTAACGCTTTCGAGGCTACCAGAAAAATTTCTCGTAGCCTCCTTATCTCTTATGAGGATGATGATGTCATCCCCCCGGGCGTCATCGAGAAATATCGCCAATCGCTCGGCACGGCTGTGTCAAGTGATGAGCTGACGCGGAAGCATTACGTGTGTCTTCCGGGGCGGCATCAGGGAAGTTTTGCCGACCCGGAGAGGATGAGTCTCATCACCCAGGAGACTCTCCAGTTTGTCAGTGGTTTTGTTGATGTTAGCGTCTATCGCTGATTTTCAGCCCGGGCTCCGCTTTTAGCGGAGCCCATTTTATTGATTTCGTAAGTCCAGAAATGTATCGTAAAATTAGTCATGTTTTGAGAGGTGCCGCCTGTCCCGTCCGTAGTGACGGGGAGCGGGAACCGCGAAGGCACACCCTTCATTATCAATTTCATAGTTTGGAGGGGTGGCCGAGCGGTTTAAGGCGCACGCTTGGAAAGCGTGTGAGCGAAAGCTCTCGCAGGTTCGAATCCTGTCCCCTCCGCCTTCGGTCGCCGAAGCGACCTTCGGCGGACACGGTCCGCTAAAAGGTTGCGAAGGAGACCTTCGCCTCGCTGAAGCTCGGCTTCGGTGTGATGAAATTCGCCAAGACGAGCGAAAGCGGGGTTCGGCCTGGCTACGCAACGGAAAAATTTTATTCTTATAAATCGAAAAACAAAAATTATTCTCACCTCTTTCTAATAATATTATGAACAAATCCATATTAATAACCGGCGTTGCGGGTACAGGGAAGTCTGCTGTTTGTGATGAATTGAATAAACTCGGTTATAAAGCATTTGGGATTGAGGATATTGACGGCTTATTTACCATGACTCATAAAAAAACAGGCAAACCTTTTAAGGATTATGATAACGATGATTTTGAAAAAGTGAAGCAAGCCGATTGGATTTGCGAGTGGCCCTTGTCCTTTTGATTGCGGCCAGTTTTGGGGAGATAATGCTACACTTTTATTATGATTCACAACATATCTATTAGGGCCTTTATCGCTGGTTCGGCATTTCCTGTCATTATCTTCCCGATGCTTTATCTAGGTATCCCCTCTGTGCTGTACCCCGATGCGGATTTCAATTTTTTCACCCATATACTTTCTATACCGATACTCGTGGGTTTAATCAATATAATGTTTGTAAATCTGAAACAGTATTTACCAAGTGGTACCACTAAGTATTGGCTATGGGGGGCAGGGCATGGGCTCGTCTTCACTCTGATAGGCAACTTCTCCTCGAAGATCCCTACAGAGCTGTTTATGCTGGATCGTCCGCTTGCCTTTATAACCATACCGCTGGCTATGATCTTGTATTCTCTAATCTGGCGTTATGTTATACGTGGTATCAACACGATGATGGACATAGACTAATCCCCGCCACCCAATCAAATTCACCCCGCCTGATAGCAAAATCCGTGACACAAAAAGACCATTGTTATATCAATTCAGAAACAGGGCGAATGCGGTCTGACAACTCTGAATTCTGGTTGGTTTCAAACCGGCCAGGATTTTTTATTTCGAGCATGACACTACTCAAAGTTCTCGTTGATAGGGAGATTAGCGATTTAAGTTCGGAATTTATAGAGGCGTTCAAAAGAGATAAAAGCACAAAAGTGCTGAGGCCATGAGCAGTATCGGCGCCGACACCAGTCGGCGCTTTTGTTTTGTTGAGCAAATCCGGAAATTCCGATAAGATCGTAGTTAAAGGTGTTCTGAAAAATAAAATTATGCCCAAGCAAGAAACCACGACTAGGCCAGTTCACAAAATTCCGGTGGATTTAAAGAAGATCTTGATGGCTATGCCAACCGCGCAGGCGACTTGGGCGGACATTACGGCCCTAGCCCGCAATGAGTGGATTTGCTGGATAACCTCGGCCAAAAAATTAGAAACTCGAAATCGGCGGATTCGGATTGCCAAGGAAAATTTAAGTGCCGGAAAGCGTCGGCCCTGTTGCTGGGGTGGCTGTCCCCATCGCCTTGGCAAGAACATTGTGAGAGAATAAAATCGAAGTGGCTGAAGAATCGATCCAAAATTTAATCATGTCGGCTGAGGAGTACGCTCAACGGGAGCATGAAACGCCGTATCTTTTTGAATTGGAGAAAGGTCCCAAATTTCTTTTTTATTTTGGGTCACCGCATATTAAAGACCCCCGAAGTCTGATTTTCTCCCAGATCCAATCTGCTTTTGAAAAGGCTAAACCCGACTTAGTCTTGGTGGAGGGCGTTAATGCTCGAGACAATCGGGAAGCTGTGAATGAAAAAGCCAAATCGGTTTCTCAAGATGAAGCTATTGAAATGGCTGGTGAGTCCGGTTTTACTTTGAGATTAGCTATTACAAATAAAATTGATTGGGATTCGCCCGAGCCCAGCAACAAGACTTTATATAGCTATCTTTTGGAACAGGGGTTTGCCAGAGAGAATATTTTTGCTTGGGAGGTTATGCAGATGTTGTCTCAATACCAACGTCACCTAAAGCGAGGCGGGTTTAAAGAATTTATCGCTCCTTATATTGAGAGGTTTAAAAAGCAGACCGGTTGGTTAGATTTTAACTATGCCTATGATCAGGCCTTGAAAATAGCCGAGGGAATTATTGGTCGAAAGATCGAGGTGGAAACTGAGACGAATAGCCCCGACTTTACTGATCCAACGCCGTGGCCGGATAGAAAAGATCGACAGACTGTTTTGAATAAAATTAGTGTGGCGGAGAGCCTCCTTCGCGATCGGTTCATGATCGAAGAAATTATTAAGGCGCTGGAAAGATATAATCGCCTTTTTATCGTTTACGGTGCCAGCCACGCTGTCATGCAAGAACCGGCCCTTAGAAGTTGGTTCGCCAGAGCTGATTTTTGAGTTATCATATCGAAATAGTGTCTGACAACAGAAAAATTATTTTGGTTGCCGGAGTTATCATTCTAATCGGAGTGATAACTTTGGTTTGGATGGGCCGGGCAGTTTGGGGGCCATTTGAGGGGCCCTGCCTTTGGTCGGGTGATATCCATAGTCAATCCAACTCCCAATGCCTTTTAGACGCCTATGGCTTAACCCATATTTTACATGGGTTAGGATTTTATCTCTTGCTTTGGTTGATTGGTCGGCGCCTGTCTTGGAAAACTCGACTTTTAATCGCCGTTGGCCTAGAAATGGGCTGGGAAATTCTCGAGAATACCGACTCGATTATTAACCGTTATCGTGAGGCGACCTTGTCATTAGAATATTTTGGCGATAGTATTTTAAATTCAATCAGTGATGTTCTGGCTATGGTGGCAGGTTTCCTTTTTGCTCGAAAATTTCTTTGGCCCTTGAGTCTGTTGCTGTTTATCACGATTGAGATCCTATTATTTATATGGATTCGCGACGGCCTGATTTTAAATATACTCTTATTAATTTATCCGATTGAAGCAATAAAAAATTGGCAGTTAGCCAAGTAATAAATAGTTCCGGCGCGGGGGGATGTCTGAGGCCCCGCGCCGGCTCCGAGGGAGATCATATGAAGCTCTGATGCCCGTATAATCCAGGTTACCCTTTGTAAGATGAATGTCAAGTGAAATAAAACAAATTGAAGTTTTCAAGCCCGCTGATTTTCGGCGTTGGTTGGTTCGGTATCATGTCAAAGAACACAAAGTGGCTTTAATTTTGCATAAAAAGCACACCGGCCACAAATCACCTAGCCATCGAGAGTTAATGGAAGAGGCCATTTGCTACGGCTGGATTGATACGACCATCAAGCGTTTAGATGCGGATAAGTATCTTCGCCATTTCTCGCGTCGAACTAAAAACAGTAAGTGGAGTGACAACACCTTAGGTTACGCCCGGCAGTTGATTAAAGAAAAGCGGATGACACCCCATGGCCTAGCCTTTTTTAAGGCCGGGGAGAAAAAGCCGACCCATGATCAGGGGATTCCAAAAAATCCAGAGATGCCCGATGAACTGCGAAAATCCCTAAACAGAAATAAACCAGCTCAGAAAAATTTTGAAAAATTTCCACCCTCGGCCAAACGGACATTCTATCGCTGGCTTCTAAGCGCCAAGCAACCCCAGACGCGCCAAAGGCGAATCGACCGGATAATCAGCCAGGCTTTGGCAAATAATAAAAGCATCTTCTAGTCTTTCTAGAAATTCGTGATAGTCTGAAACCAGTGTCTTTTATAAGTTGATAGGAGGCTTTGTGTCCGAACGAATTCTTAGGGATTTTATCGAGGGGCCAAGTTGCCCCTATTGTCAAGCTCCGATGATTCCTGATGGTTGTCGGGGTTGGATCTGCTACTGCCAACAAAAAGGAATTGAAGAAATTTTCCTATCTGACCCAGTCGTATCCGAAGCGCTTTGGTCAGATCGGAAGTTCCAGCAATTTCTTCGGGATCTTCGAAGGACCAATCCAGACTAACGTTTCTAGTTCTTCCCCCCCTCCGGCCAAAGCGGGGGGTTTTGTTTTGAAAATCTAATTCGATTTGCTAGGATAAAACCAACATGAAAACAGCAATTATAATAATTACTATTGTGGTCTTAATCGTTATTGGTCTTTTTCTGTTTCGATCGGGGTCTAATCCGGAAGATATTAATGATAACCAAGAAGAAGAGATGATAGAGGAAAGTCCCAGTCCGTCACTTTCGCCGACAATTACCCCGGAAGAAGATGGTAAGGGCGAGGTTTCGACCATTGTTTACTCTGATTCCGGTTTTTCGCCCAGAACGCTGGAAGTTGAGCGGGGGACAACTGTCATTTTCAAAAATAACAGTTCTCAAAATTTTTGGCCGGCTTCGGCTGTCCACCCGATCCACTCGGCTTATCCAAATTCAAGCTTAAGTTTTTGTGGCACGGCTAGGGCGATTAATGCCTTTGACGCTTGTCAAGGCATTGCTGTCGGTGGCGAATTTTCCTTCGTTTTTAATGAGATCGGTACGTGGGCTTATCATGATCATCTTGAGGCCCGTCAGGTTGGAACGATTATTATAAGATAACTTTGACAAATTATATCGGGGTCTGAATTCTCAAGGAGGGCAAGTATGCAAGAAAAGACGGGGCGATCTTCTCGAGGGGTTAAAAGTTGGGCTGATTTAGCCGAAATGTCGGTTTCTATCCGGCTCCCCTTTGAAGCCCTAATGATCTTGGGCCTGTCCTTGCGGACAGGTAGATACTGGGATCAACTGGTTAATGAGCTGGATAAAAACATTCCCTACCGAGCCCGCGACCGAAAAGAGGTCATAAGGAAAAGGGAAAAGATTCTTCGGGAGTTCCTCGAGGGGGATCTGGAAGATTAGCGGATTTTTCTCCGTCCGTTCGACCCCTAGGGTCGCTCCGGACGGAGATTTTATTTTTTTGCAAGATCTTAAAAATAATGTTTTGATGGGGATAATGAAACCGATTCTTATTTTGATTATTATCGCCCTTCTACTGGTGGGGGGCTACTTCTTATTTTGGGATAACCGGGTCCCGGGAGATATGGGCGAAGACTTGAATCCGCCCCTAGAGACTGAATTTGTTATTTTAGAGTCACCGCGAGAGGGCCAAACGGTTAGCTCGCCCCTAAGAGTTACGGGTCAAGCTCGGGGGAACTGGTTTTTTGAAGCTAGCTTTCCTCTGATTTTAACCAACTGGGATGGCTTGATCATCGGCCAAGGGATTGCCATGACTAGCGCCAATTGGATGACGACTGATTTTGTCCCCTTTGAGGGCACAATTAATTTCCAAAGTCCTTACAAAGAAGGCGATCCTGATTTCTTCAAGCGCGGCACGCTGATTCTTCAAAAAGACAATCCTTCGGGCCTGCCCGAATTCGACGACGCGGTTGAAATCACGATTGAATTTGAGGGCTGACCTTATTCCTTGAGCATCTTGGGAACGCATGTTAGGTTGACCGTAATAAAGGTGTCAAAGTCTTTGTTTAACAAAAAATATGAAAAAAGTTTTAGGCATTGGAATTGTAATTATTTTGGCGATTATCGCCTTTTTCGCTCTTCGAAATGACCCCGTTGTTATTATTGATGATCCCGAGAACGAGCCGGCAAGTTATTCCGTGGTCGTTCGAAATTTAAGCGGTTCGCAACCTCTTTCGCCGGGCGTTTTTGTTGTTCATGATGATTCGGGGGTTTTAGATTTTGAAGGGCGGTTATCGCCAGTCGAGTTTGAACCTTTGGCCGAGATTGGCGTTGCCGGTGATTTGGCCGGTTGGCTCGCAACCCAGTCGGGAGTCCGAAGCGTTTACTTGATTGATTCGCCTATTCTGCCCGGGCAAGAACGAACTTTTATTGTCGAGAATACCGGTCGGTATCTCTCCGGAACAATGATGGCCGTAGCTTCCAATGACGGCTATGCTTTAATTAATTCTATTGATTTGGAGGAGGGGATCTTTCAAGCTAGAAATTATGACAACGGTACCGAGGAAAATAGCGCTTTGGGGAGCGGAGCGGCCGGTGGCCAACCCGTGCCCGGCCAACCGGAGAGTATCGATATGGGAACAGCCACCAATCCTCAGGCGACAGTCCGGGTCCACGATCAGTTGACGGAAGTAATTTTGGAAATTGAGATCACGGCTGTTGCCAGCCCAGATGAAGAGCTAAATTAAGTTTGGACTTTACATTCAAATAATATTGTTTATCAATAAAGACTATAAAAATTTATGAACAAAACCGAGGAACAACTAAAAGAAGAATTATCTCCGGATTTATATAAAGTGGCGCGTCAGGGCGGAACAGAGGCGCCCTACGCGGGCAAGTACTATAAAAACAAGGAAAAGGGGATGTATAAGTGCGCTGTTTGCGGGGAGGAACTTTTCTCTTCCGACACTAAATTTGATTCTTACACCGGCTGGCCCAGTTTTGATGATGTCGTTAGCTCGGATAAAATCGAAACCCACAAAGACGTTAGTCACGGCATGGCTCGAACCGAGGTTCGATGCAAAAAATGCAAGTCTCATCTTGGCCATGTTTTTGACGATGGCCCCAAAGAAACCACCGGAAAGCGCTACTGCATCAACTCGATTTGCCTAGATTTTGAGAAAGCCGAGGAATTGAAATAGATAAGTAATTTGTACTTTGACTTAAAGAGGGGGGCGTTGCTGACGATTTCGTTGCTCGCCCCCAGTTCTTTTCAAACCGCCGACCAAGCGGTTTTTTCGTGGTTTTACTTGACATTCCTTTATAAATAGTTGTATAATGATGACACTAATAAAGTTGGAGTAAGATAGCTTGTTTTCAATTGAAAATCTGCTATACCTTTAATACAAATTATGAGTAACAAATTTAATCAGATAAAGCGAATCTTCGCTCTGGCAACCGTTCTAGCAACGGCCATTTTTACTATTTTCGGGGCTTTTTCACCCCTGATTCTAAGTAACCAAACTGAGGCTCTAGCCTATAACCCGTATGGTGGCTTAACCTGTCAGTTAACTTGGTTCGGAGCTACGGATAGCTCAGGTCGGGGAATCCGACAAGTCGGCGAACCTTCCAATGTTCGTATTGATATTTCAGGCGTAACCCCCAATGGTCAATTTCATCTTAAAAATACTAACTTGACTGGGGCAAGTAGCCCCGTAGCGATTGTTAAAAAAGCCGATTCGACGGGACGTTTTTTCGTTCCATTCGACAATACTCTTATTCGAACCGACCAGTATTCAGCCGGTACCTACAGTACCGTCTTAACTGATCTTACGACAGGCCAAAGCGTCAATTGTACGAGCTTTAAGATTTTGGCTAAAACTACTCCAACTCCGACTCCGACAGCCTCTCCAACGCCAGATGTTTATCCGGTTTGTAAGTTAATTTGGGACAGTCCGGTTGACAGTTCGGGCCGAGGGATTCGAGAACTCAATGGTTACTCTAATGTTCGAATTGACCTGTCGGGCTTAACCCCCAATGGTCAACTTAAACTTAAGAACGTAAATCTTAACGGTGGCAGTGCGCCGGTGATAGCGACAACCAATGCGGATAATAATGGCCGATTCTTTATTGCTAAAGACGTCACCCTTATTCGACCCGATCAATATGCCGCTGGGACTTATAGTACAACGCTAATTGATATAACTTCGGGTAAAACCGCTAATTGTACGAGCTTTAAAATTATTGCGAAGGTGACACCAACTCCTACTCCCACCCCAACTCCTACTCCCACCCCAACTCCTACTCCGACCCCCACCCCAACTCCCACCCCGACCCCCACCCCAACTCCCACCCCGACTAATTTGATTTGTCAGTTAACTTGGGATGGGCCAACAGATGAAGCTGGTCGCGGTATTCGAGTATTGAATGGTTTCTCTAATGTTCGAATTGATATTCGAGGGCTTACCCCTAATGGCGCCTTTGAGATGCGCAATACTAATTTAACTGGATTCAGTAGTCCGGTGATAATTGTTACCAGTGCTGATGGCAATGGCCGATTCTTCGTGGCTAAAGATCAAACTTCAATCCGACCCGATCAGTATTCGGCTGGTACTTACAGTACAACCGTTCGAGATTTAAGTTCAGGCAGAACCGTCAATTGTACGAGCTTTAAGATTTTGACTCCAACGCCAACTCCCACCCCGACACCGACACCGACTCCAACTCCAACGCCAACTCCCACCCCGACACCTCTGCCAACACCGTTGGTTTGTTCTCCGGGCCACCAAGAGGTTCGACCGAACCAGTCGGCCTCTTTCCACGCGATTGGTGGCGACGGATTCTATGTTTGGTCTGCTCCCGGGGCTAACCAGAATTTTGGAAGCGGTCAAAATTTCACGACCAGCTATCCGAACAACTTCAATAATCAAACCCAATTCTTCAACGTTGAAGTTCGAAGCGCCGGTAAAGTGGCCTTTTGTTCCGTCACGGTTCGAGAGGACCAGCAGTTCCAATCACTCAGTGTTGATAAGACCGTCCGAAATCTCTCCAATAACTCGGGAGAATCGAACACCGTAATCGCTCGAGAAGGCGATCGAGTGGAGTTTTTCATCCGAGTTGGCCTAAATGGTTCAGGAACTATCAATAACCTTCGAGTCATTGATACCCTGCCTTCCGGTTTAACTTATGTTTCGGGCAGTACGCGATTAAACAATTCTTTCCGTTCGGATAATACCTTGTTTGGTGAAAATCTTGGGAACTATTCGACCGGCCAAACACTAAATCTTCGTTTCGAGGCGACGGTTAACTTTGGTTCTAACTATTTTGGGACAGTAACTCTTCAAAACGATGTTCGAGCTGAATCAAGCAACACCAATACTGCAACGGATTCCGCCTTCGTTAACGTCCAAAGAATTAATCCTATTGTTGATGATCCCCGACTGACCGTTCAAAAGCTCGGTCGGAACATCACTCGAGGCGAGAATACTGAATTAAGCAGTATTTCGGCTCGCCCCAATGACACCATCGAATTCATTATTCGAGTTCGCTCAACGAGTAATGTTACAGTCAATAATGTTCGGATTAATGATGTCTTGCCCTCGGGCTTAACCTATATTTCTCAGACCACGAGTCTCAATAACAACGTTATTGGTGATGGCATCGTTGGGTCGGGGATAAATATCGGGTCACTGTCACCTTTCGGCGAGGCGATCATAAAGTTTAGCGCCAGACTTAACGCGGAAAGCTATTTCTCAGTTGGAACGACCTCGGTTATCAACCGGGTTGAGGTTCGAGCTGATAATGTTGGACTCAGTATTGCCGAGTTACCAATCTCAGTTACCAAGGGTAACAATCTAGTCCCGGCTTCAACCGTCCCAACCGGGGCCGGAACTTTGGTGGCTTCGATTATTGCCAGCGCTATTCTCGCTTTCGTCTTGGTTCGATATCGAAACACCTTCTTCAGCAAACGTCGTCAGATTCTGGCCTTTGGCAACGCGCAACGAAACGACACCGATAAGTTTAACTTTGCCTAAAAAATGAAGCAGTTTGTAATTTCATTTGTTGGCATCTTTCTAGTTTTATTTCTTCTCTTAAATTTTCGCTTTGTGACCTCGCAGACCAGTTTCTGGTTGGAGAATAACTCCAACCCAGTAGTTGGACTATTGGGTCAAGGGGCGCGAGGTGAGACCGGCTCTTACCAGCTTTTACCGGTAGCGAAATCAAAATTCTACGAGCCGGATAACACCGCGTCGAGTCTCTATCTGGAGATCCCGGCTATCGGGGTAACGGCGCCAATCGTTTTTGAGGAGAGTTTAAACTCAGAGGTTATTATTAATCGTCTTCAGGAAGGCGTAGTTCGCTATGCGGCCTCGCCTGTTCCCGGGGAGAAAGGTACTTCTGTGATCTTGGGTCACAGCTCTGCCTTCCCTTGGTATAAAGGGAAGTATGGTTCCGTCTTCGCGCTCTTGGGAAAGCTTGAGATCGGGGATAAGTTTTATATCCACAAAGATGGTGATGTTTTAACCTATCAAGTCAAAGATAAAATTGTCTTCAATCCACTTTCGACGGATGAGCGGGTCAGCCAGTTTGAACAGACCGATGACTCGGCGGTTGTTTTGGTCAGTTGCTGGCCAATCGGGACTTCTTTCAAACGGCAAGCGGTCAAGGCCGAGTTAATCTAATAAGACTTCGAAATTTATAAAACAAAGGGCGCTGTACAGCGCCCTTTGTTTTGGTTAGAATAGGCCCAACTCTATGGACGATGCTATCCAACAAGTTCGGGATAGAATTGATATCGTCGATCTTATCTCCGAATATATAAAACTTCAGAAGGCTGGCTCAAATCTTAAAGCGCCCTGTCCCTTTCATAATGAGAAGACGCCATCTTTTTTTGTCTCACCCGAGCGTCAAACTTGGCACTGCTTCGGCTGTAATTTAGGAGGAAGCATCTTTGATTTTGTTATGGAATATGAGGGGGTGGAATTTGGCCCGGCCCTGCGAATGTTGGCTCATCGGGCCGGGGTAACCTTGACTGAATATGACCAAAAAGAGAAAGGGGAACGAGAGCAACTTTTGAACATTATTGAGAAATCAACTCAATTTTATGAGAAACAACTTTGGGAATCAAAGCCGGGTCAAACCGCGGTTAAATATCTGTTAAATCGGGGAGTGGCGGAGAAGTTACTGAAATCTTTTCGAGTCGGTTTCGCCCCCGAAGCCTGGGAGGGTTTAACCGGCTTTCTAGAAAAAACTTTTACTAATCAAAATTTACAACGCTCGGGGATGTCAATTGCTCGGGAAAATAAGTCCGGTTTTTATGATCGATTTCGAGGCCGGATTATGTTCCCGATCAATAATATCCATGGTCAGCCGATTGGTTTCTCGGGCCGAATCTTCTCACCAACGGGCCAAGTTAATGACCAAGTCGGGAAATATATTAATAGTCCCCAGACGCTGATTTATGATAAGAGTCGAACCCTGTTCGCCTTGGATCGAGCTCGGCAACAAATCAAAGAAAGGGGTCGTTCTTTGATTATGGAGGGAGTCATGGATGTGATTTTGGCGCATCAGATCGGAGTCGATCATGCCGTGGCTTCGACCGGAACCGCTCTAACTGAAGAGCAAATCGGGATTGTAAAACGCTATGCCCCGACCATAGACTTGAGTTTTGACACTGATCCGGCTGGGGTTATGGCGACCGAGAAAGCGGTTGGGGCGTCTCTGGCCCAAGGTTTGAATGTCAATGTTGTCACTCTGGATGACCCCGACTGTAAAGATCCCGCCGATTATATTCAAAAGCATACTCGGAAATTTACCGAACGAGTCGAAAACCCTGTTGCGGTCATGGACTTTTTTGCCGATCAGGCCTTCAAAAGCTTTGATCCGGCAACCCCTCAAGGGAAGAAGGCGATCGGAGCAAAATTATTGCCGTTTATCAACCGGATTTCAAATTCGATTGAACAATCGCACTGGCTCAATAACTTGGCGGTTCGGCTACAAACGCCTGAGTCGGTTTTGCGACAGGAGCTCGTTTCTTTCAGTAACCTAAGTCCGGGTTTAAACTCAAATTCTTTGGAAAAAACCAGCCAAATTGTCAAGGTGGCCGACCTTTTGACTTTAGAGAAGGCTATCTTGGCCTTGATTATATACCGCCCAATGTGGTATAAAGATAATTACACAAAATTTGATACGTCTGTTTTATCTGACGAAAGTCAGAATTTGCTCAAAAAGCTTCGCCAAAGTGAACTGAAAGAGAACTCAATTGATGTTTTTGTTAGCCCCTTAGCTGATTCGATTAAAAAGGTCATAAATCGGTGGTATCTTCAAGCTCAGGTCCAGTGGGATGATATTGAGGAACCTGATTTTTTAGCGGTTTTAGATCAACTTTTTTTGTCTCTGCGAGGCAAAAAAATCAAAGCTGAGCTAACCGAACTGGAATATAAAATCAAAGAGGCTGAACGAACAAAAAATCAAGCCCGAGTTTTGACCCTAGCTCAAAAATTTATTGAACTCAGTCGAAAAATATAACAACGCCAATTTGGAAATTGGCGACCTAATTTATGACTTCCTCTAAAAAGAAAACTCTTAAGAAGAGGGTCGCTTCAAAGACCCCCGAGACAAAATCTAAAAAGGTGATAAAAAAATCGTCGAAAGCTAAGTCGAAAGTAACCGGGAAGAAGGGGGCTCTCAAGAAAAAAACTACTCGTAAAAGACGCCCGATCGTCACCGATGAGAAAACGATTAAATTGATTCAAAAGGGTCGGCAACGCGGCTTTGTTACCGAATCGGAGATTCTCCATACTTTTCCTCAAATTGAGAATGATCTTGATGGTCTCGAGAAGCTTTATCGTGATCTTGAAGGGGCTAATATCAAGGTAATGGAAGGAAGCAAGCTTTTTGAGCCGGAACAAACCAAAGATTTTGAAAAAAGAAAGAAACTGGAAAAGGAAATGGGCGATATCTCAACGGATAGCGTTCAGATGTATCTGCGCGAGATCGGCCAGTACCCGCTCCTAACGGCGGAGCAAGAGGTTGAAATTGCTAAACGGATTGAGTTGGGGGATGAAGCCGCTCGGCAACAACTGATGGTCTCGAATCTTCGATTAGTGGTTTCTATCGCCAAAAAATATATTGGCCGTTCCGCCAACCTAACCCTTTTAGATCTGATCCAAGAAGGAAATGTTGGCTTGCATCGAGCGGTGGAAAAATTTGACTATCATAAGGGGTATAAGTTCTCAACCTATGCGACTTGGTGGATCCGCCAAGCCATCACCCGAGCTTTGGCGGATCAGGCTCGAACGATTCGGATCCCGGTTCATATGGTTGAGACAATTAATAAATATCAGCAAATTGTTCGGCGCCTTGTTCAAGATTTGGGGCGAGAGCCTTTGCCCGAAGAAGTGGCTATGGAGATGAATGTTGATGTTGATCGAATTCGTCACATCATTAAAATCTCCCAGGACACCGTACCCTTGGATGCGCCGGTTGGCGAAGACAGTGACGATAGCACCCTAGCGGACTTTATCGCTGATGAAGACACCATTGCTCCGGCTACCTCGGCCGCGCGAAAGATTTTGAAGGATCACCTCGATGAGATTATTAGTGACTTGACCGAGCGGGAAAAGAAGATTTTAGAGATGCGGTTTGGCCTGATGGATGGTGTCCAGCATACTTTGGAGGAGGTGGGGAAAATTTTTGGGGTGACGCGAGAGCGGATTCGACAGATTGAGGCCAAGGCTCTGGAAAAAATTCGCCAACATCATAAAGTTGATAAGCTGGTGGACTATTAATCCATGGATCGAGAAAAAGAGTTAGAACAAAAAATAAAAGATCTCGAACGCCTCTCTTTTGTGGATGGCTTAACTCAGGTTCTAAATCGCCGGGGGCTAGAGATAGTTGGAGACAAAGTTTTGGCGGGCTCAATTCGACGACAAAGAAACTTAGATGAAGCGGGGCGAGTCCACTTGGCGGTTTTATTTTTGGATTTGGATAATTTCAAATCAATTAATGATACTTACGGCCATGAAGCGGGGGATCGAGTTTTGGAGGAGGCGGCTAAGCGTCTTGAAGCCAATGTTCGACAAAGTGATTTGGTCGGCCGTTGGGGTGGAGAGGAATTTATAATCCTTTTGCCCGACACGGATCAAGTGGGCTTAAAAATAGTTGGCGAGAAAGTGCGACGGGGTTTAGAAATCGCTCCGGTTGTCTTTGCGAGTCAGGCGATAAGTGTAACGGCTAGCATCGGCGGGGCCGTTATTGTCGGTGACGAAGAATTGGCCCAAGGGATTAAGCGAGCGGATGAGGCGATGTATTATGCCAAGACAAAATTAGGGAAAAATGCGGTTGCAATCTCGGGCCAAACGGGTTAAAGTATTTAGGTTAAAAATTGATTATTTATCCTTCCGTAGCTTTACGCGAAGGAAGATTCCGCGGTAGCTCAATGGTAGAGCGGCGCCCTGTTAAGGCGATGGTTGTAGGTTCGAGTCCTACCCGCGGAGCCAAGAAACTAGATACGAACTCATTTTTTGGCTCCAGTTTTGGCAGTTAACATGAAAATCTATCTTGATATAGACGGGGTTCTTGTGGGAAGGGGTAGAAAACCTGCTCCTTATGTCGTTGAGTTTCTCAAAAAAGCTACCGAAAACCACGATTGTCATTGGGCAACTACTCATTGTAAGGGAGACACCGTTCCAGTCATGGATTATATTAAAGGAATACTACCCGTTGAGGCGATTGAATACTGTAAACTTATTAAGGCAATCGAGTGGTCACACAAAAAAACCGAAATCTTTGATTATGAATCTGATTTTCTTTGGTTTGAGGATGCTCCGTTTGAATTTGAGAAGGAAGTTCTAGCTCAGCACGATAAGTCCGATAGTTTAGTATTGGTAGACTTGATAAATAATCCGAACCATTTAAGAGAACTTATAAAATTAATATGAAAACTATACTCGTTGACGCCGTGAACTGCTTTGTCTCTGGTCCAGGAGAGATTTACAAAGAGATGCACGAGCTCCTTGAGACTTACCCAAGCAGGAAAATAATTCTTACTGGGGCGAATGATCAACAATTCAAAAAGTTTGGGCTAGATAAAATGCCGTATGAGGTTTTTACGCTCAAACATGACCCTGAAAAAACGAACCCCGAATACTACAAGAAAATGTTAGAGCACTTTAATCTCCCGGCAGAAGATGTGGTGTATTTTGAACACAATCCCGAAGCGGTTAAAAGTGCTCAATCTGTTGGAATAAACTCCTATTCCTTTGACTATGACAAAAAAGATCTAGTTGCCCTTAAGGAATTTTTGGACGCCAAACTTTGATGATAAAAAAATTTTCTCCATCTAAAAACCCGCCTTTTTAGGCGGGTTTTTAGATTTTAGGCTAGAATTAAAGCTCGAATATTTTGTTGAAAATATCCTGAATTCTCTGATTAACTTTATTTTTAATGACGTAAGAAATACACTTACCCTGGTTATCGAAGCTTGGGTTGTTAAACATCATCCAGCCGTCTTTCTTGCAGTCGTTCACGTTCACCGGTGGCCCAATGAGAGTGAAATCAAATTGCGTATCATTAATCATCACATTATTTACCCAAATTGTTTGCTCTTGATCAGCAAAAGCCCATCCTGCGTCCGCGGTCAGTTGAATGCTTTGAACGGCTTGTCCAGAGAGAAGGGCCAAGGCGTCTGCATGAGTGCTGTAGAACGCTCCGCCCAACTGGGTTAAATCAAATCGTGCGTCTGGTGAAGCAATCAAATTACCGGTACTTTGCCACCCTGCGGTACAGCCGGTGAAATTTGGGTGAGGCCCAATGTAGACGAACACATTCTTATTGTTAACTTTTATCTGAAATCGAGGGGCCCCGCCCGCGCAATCATCATCGGTTATATTATAATCAGTGCCAAGATAAGTCAGCTCCTCAAAGTTAAGGCCAATATCTGTCCAATTTATCCCGCTGAAATCATTGTCCGGACTACTATCAGAAAGATCCGAGGGCAGAACCACCACGCCCGTGTCATTGAACGCTCCACCGTAAAGCATAGGATCAGAAACGGCAACTGCGGTCAAAGCGAAAGCGAAAAACGAAAAAATTACGACGGAACTAAGAATTTTTTTCATAAATTAACTAGGTTATTTATATATTTATTTTTCCTCTTTATTTTAACAAGTCTCAATTATCTGGGCAAGTTGATCAGGGGTTTTTTGGGCTAAGCGGAATTTCTAGTATATTTACATCATGACCTATCAAGAATTTATAAAAGAACTTATTAACCGATTTGGGGAGGAGCGAGGGATACTCATGGCACTTAGAGCAGAGGTCGGATTTTTGCGAAGATTTATCGAGGAGCAAAATCTGCCCGGGTTTAAAGAGGAACAAAAAGCGATGATTGCAGACTTTCTTGAACGGCACCCGCAAAACTAGTGAGCATGATTTGCAGGAGATACTTTAATTGATATGCTTATATTATGCAAAAAATAGCCACGAAAGTATTCGTCTGGGCCTCCGTCGCCTTTGGCATCATCGGGATGCTGATGGTTTTGACAACCTCTCCAACAAGTGATGGCCCAAACGTCATTTTACTAAAACTCCTATTCACATCCGTTATTGTTATCTTGACGTCATTCGCCCTGAGCGTTGCCAGCAAGTATTTAAACGGCAAGTCTTAGTTTTAAAAGTTCTAAACGTTTTGCGAGATATAAGGAGAAAACAGTAACAAGCTCCACGGAGCCTCGTCTCTGATGGGGCTTTCGTTTGGACTCGATATAGACGGTAGAACGGAACTTTGATTAAATTAGCTTATGGCTTACGCTTCACGAGCGGGAGAAAAGTTGGAGTGGGCCCTTAAAACTTTTAACGTGAGGGTCACTGGCTTAGTTTGTGCCGATTTCGGCTCAAGCACGGGCGGATTTGTTGATTGTCTTTTGCAATCTGGGGCAACGAAAGTTTACGCGGTTGAAACCGGCTATGGGGTCCTTGATTGGAAGCTTCGGAATGACAACCGGGTGGTGGCTATGGAAAGAAAAAATGCTATGCACGTGGAACTTCCGGAAAAAGTGGATTTGATAACTATAGACACGAGCTGGACCAAATTAGAAAACATAATACCCAATGCTCGAAAGAGTCTTAAAGAAAAAGGCCAAATTATTGCTCTGGTGAAACCGCACTATGAAGCTGACCCCAAAATGTTGCGCAAGGGCAAGCTCTCAGAGGAGTTTATCTCCGAAGTGCTCAGCAATGTAAAAGACAAATTGAGTGGACTGGGGGTTGAAGTCGTTGGTGAAACTTTGTCGCCGGTGTTGGGGGGTAAGGGTAAAAATAAGGAGTATTTATTGCATCTCCAGAAGGTTAGCATTTAGGAGAGAGGCGGTTATCATTTTTCAGAAGGGCGGTTTTATAAGTAGACTAAATAACTTTTTGTTTTTTGGAGCCATTCCTTGACTAAGGCTGATTTCGGCCATATAGTACGGGCAGTAAATTTGAAAGGTAGGCACAGATGGCAAAAAACCTAAAAGAGATCAAAGTGAGGATAAGGTGCTATCACCTTGCTTTGGACCCGCCCATTGAGGTCTTTAATATCGAAGTTTCCGATGAACAAGGACTCTGGAAGGAGTCCCTTGGCTCAAAGGAATTGCTAGAGGCTTTTGTTAAGGGAATCAAGGCCGGAGCTTCCCTTGGGGGGTGCCGGGTTGAGATGGAAGAAACCGTCCGGAAACGGATCTAATATAAGATTGAGCCCCACGACGGGGCTTTTTGTTTCTCGCAGATTTTTGATAGGGTTATTTTAATGAGAAAAGTAATACTAATTGGCGGGGCGCCGACTACCGGGAAGTCAACTTTGGCCAGTTTAATGTCCGAGCGTCTAAGCCTGCCCTGGATATCGACGGATCAAATAAGGGAGTTGATGAGAGCGGTTGTGGATAGAGATAAATTTCCCAAATTGTTTAATCCGGAGGGTTATGACGCCCGGAGATTTTTAACGGAATTTTCTGCTGAGGAGATAGCCAATATGGAGATGGAGCAAGGAGAGGAGACTTGGGTTGGAATCAGGAAGTTTATAGAAGATGATTATACTTGGGGGAAGGGCTCTATTATCGAAGGAGTAAATATTCTCCCGCATTTAGTTGCGAGAGATTTTAAAGACGACAAAGAAATTAAGGCCATTTTTTTGGTGGATGAAGACGCAGACCGGATGAAAGAGGTAATATATACCAGAGGCCTTTGGGATGATGCGGGTACCTACCCGGATGATTTGAAGGAGAAAGAAGTAGAGTGGGCGACTCTTTTTAGCCACAAACTAAAATCAGAGGTTGAGAAATACGGGTTTCCCTATATTGAAGTTCAAAAAATGAAGATGATTTAGGGCGAGTTCTTAAAATTCTTAATATGGTGTAGTTGACGAGAGGTAGTTTTTAATCTATTTTACGGCCAGCACTTTGAAGGGATCATGATCGGTTTCCAAGAGGAGAAAAGGTAATGAAGGAAATAGATCCAGCTGAGTTTTTGGGCGAGTTTGTGTCAGATCACGGCGAAAAGCTGAAAGTCGTCGTTCAGCCAATGACAAGGGAGCAGGCCCGGGCAGTTTTCCCATACCGGCCGTCTTCGAAGTACGCCGAATCAACTTTCGGCGGGAATACTTTTCGCGATGACAAGGCCCTGCTTTTGAGCCGAGCGGCAAAGCGGTGCAAGATGTGCACTGCGGCCACAACACTGGCGAACCTTAAAGAAGATATCTGCCCGGATTGTGACGGGCGATCGGAATTAAATGGGCTTGATCCCCATTTGAGTCCGGAGGATTACTACGCGAGGTTTAATAGTATAAGGTTCAGGTTGGGTTGAGGGTTCAGTAGGAGCCCGCAACTTAAGGAGGCAACGAGATGTTTTTTATTGTAACGGTGGTATCTCCGATGGGGGGCCTATACTCTCGGGTTTGTTGAAGCCGAGGACAAGGAAAGGGCCCGAGAAGATGTCATATATTGTTTTGTTAAGGCCGGAATTCCCCTCCACAAAATTAGGCTTTCGAGAACTCCTCCCGAAATCGGAATTGGGTCTAAGGCTATCTCGATTTCCCCGATTAAGCAATTTAGTCTTGATTTAGCCTTGGCTGCCCTGGTCCTTCCATAGGGGGGCTTGTTTCGAAGAGCAATTTTTATTTAGCCCGCTTTCGGCGGGTTTTTTGTTGAATGTTTACAGAAGTCCGAGGATTTGCAAGGATAGGGGGGTAAAAGTAAGTAAATAAAATATGAATAAAATACTAGCAACGCTCCTGTTCTTCGGGCTTTTGGGGTTCAGCTTTTTCGGGGTGGCTTTAATCGCGCAGGCAATTACGCCGAGCCTCTCGATTCAAAACTCCGGGGGTGGAGACTCGGTTCAGGTAAACGTTTCGGGGGATGCCTACGCCAACGTCGTGCTTTACTACCAGAGTTATAATTATGGCTCCCAATCTCGTTCAATCGGGACAACCGGGCCAAGCGGCCATCTCTCAACTTCTTTGAGCAGTTCATTCTTGGGGGTTAATACCGGCTCCTCGGTTTATGTTGTCGTCAACGGCCAAACTTCACCGAGTGTAATTTGGCCGGGTAGTTCTAATTGTTTTGGCAATAATTGCAGTGGGGGGACAATAACCTTGAGTCAGACGGGAATAAATTTGGGGATAAATCAATCTCGGACCGTATCGATTTCCGGGGGCAGTCAACCCTATTCGCTGTATCCCAGCCTGTTGGGCGTTTTTCAGGCCAGCATCGGCGGAAATACATTAACAATCTGGGGGCAGTCCAGTGGCTCTGGCTCAGTTCAGATTTGTTCTTCGGGCGTGAACGCCGGGGGCAGTGGTTGCGCGACAATTTATGTCACGGTGGATGGCTTTAATAATAACGCCTCAATTTATTTGAGCCCAAGTAACCTAAATCTAAATGTTGGAAGCAACGCAACGATTAGTATTTCCGGCGGTAATTTTGGCTATTCCGGGAACTACTATATCTCCAGTAACAGCAATCAAAATATTGCCTCGACTTCAATTAACGGCAGCACAATCAATGTTTACGGCCAGAATTCTGGGACAACCTCGATAACAGTTTGCCAGAGCAACGGTGGCCAGTGTACTTCGGCTACGATTACCGTCAACTCCGGGGGCTTTAACAACTATGTTCCGACAGCCGTAACGTTCAGCCAATCAAGTCTCAATATCAACTCAGGTGAGAGTCGGGTTATCTCGATCTATGGCGGGTCAAGTTCTAGCTATAACCTTGCTTACAACTCCAACCCTAATGCCCTACAGGCAACGGTTAGCGGGAGCACGCTCTCTATCACGGGTCGTTTTGGAGTCGCCGGGGTGATCGTAGTTTGTTCGACTTCCGATAGCTGTGGCGCGGTTACGGTCTTGGTGAATGGGAATAACAATAATAATTTCCCACCCAACTCGGGGAATTGGACTTTTTGTGTCGTCGAGAATCAGACTTGCTACTTCTCAGGCAGTCGACAAGTTCGATATGGCGCTAACAACTCTTATTTCTACCGAACCTTTACCGGTAGTGTCTTTTGTTCGAATGGAGTCTTTGGCGATCCAATTTTCGGAGTGTTTAAGAAATGTGAGATAAGTTATTAGGAAAGCAATAGCCAAGACTATTTCGGATAAATAGTGTATATTCTTTCTATATGGCTAAACGAAGAACGGGCGTAGGTCGAAAAAGAAAAACTCGATCTTATAAAACCAAAAAGAGGCTAGCGATAAAACACGAGATGTTGGCTAAAAGAGCGGAGAGAAAGAAAGGGGGCAAATAGGGCGGACACTAATGGTTACTCCAGAACTAGAATCTTATATAAGGGAAATGGTTCGTTTGAATTTGAAGGCAGAGGCTCGAAAAGAGCTTCTGCTTTTGGGTTGGCCCGAGACGGATATTGAGGCCGGGTTTGAGAAAATTCTAGGGGTTGCTAGTACTCCTCAAAAACAGAAAAAATGGTTGATTGTAATGGGCTTAATTTTAATTTGTCTTGCGATTTTAGTTGGGAGCGGGGTTCTGGTTTGGGGAAAAACGGCTAAGCCAATCAATATTGTCTATCGTCAATATTCAGAAATTGGGGATGAAATCATCTTGGATTTTAATAAAAAAATTACTGAAGAATTGGCGCAGCCGCGTTTTTCCATAGAACCGGATGTCTCGGGTGATCTAGTTTGGGTTGACGAAACAAATCAGCTCCATTTCGCGCCCCATAACGGCTTTGCTTTAGGTCAAAACTACCAAGTTAATTTTAAACGGGGAGTCAATATTTTTGGCCGAATCTTTGGAGTGGGCCAGAAGTTTAATTTTGTCGCAACTAAATCGGAATTTGAGGATAGAAAGGAGGGCGAGCCGGTTGGGAGAGAGCGGATTCCGGGGATAGCGGTGAAATCAATTGACGTTAATTTGGAGGCGATGACGATAAGTCTATTGGAAGATGGTTTTGCTATCGCTCGATATCCGATAGCGGCCAAGGGGAATCCCTGGTCCTCGCCAACTCGAGAGGGAACTTTCACGGTTAAAACCAAAGAACCAAGACATTTCTCAAGTTTGGCTAAAGTCTGGATGCCTCAAGCAATGCAATATTCGGGGGACTATTTTATTCACGGTTGGCCCTATTGGCCCAATGGGACCCTCTTGGCGACAAGGTATTCCGGGGGCTGTGTTCGGCTGGGGGAAGGCGTGTCCGAAGCGGTTTTCGATTGGGCTGAAGTCGGGACCGCGATTACAGTCCACTCCGACGTGGATAAAGTGGTGGTCGTCTCGCCACAGGCTTTGAAAGCGGGGGACCTAGTTCAAGAAGAGGGCGCCTCGGATTTATTTTTAATTAATATAGTTGGTGATAAAAGATTAAAGAGACAATTTTTCGGGAACATAGACTCCGAAAAAGTCCTAAAAGTTCCCAAGGGGGGTCTGGTTTCTTACGAGTTTTCTGATTTTGCCCAACGGATCGAGGGAGGAGATAGCTCTGTTTACCGAGTTGATTCATCTGGATTTTGGCACGAACTCCAGTGCGGGGAGACGCCTTACAGCAAAAATTTATTGGCCCAGAATTGCTATCCGAAGTGGGAATTATTGGGCCATGATTATAGCGAGATATTCCCGATCAGGGATGAAGAGTGGCGCGCCTTAAGCCAAGGAGCGCCTCAGAAGATTTAATTCTATAGCTTCTCAATCTCTTTGAGGTCTTTATCGGGTAAGTATAGAATGACGAGGCCGAGAATTATCCCGCCAACAGCCGTGTAGATGTGGGAGTTATTCAGGACAATTTCGTCAAAAAAATCAAGAATATACCAAACACCCCGCCAAATTAAAACCAAGCTGATGACAATGCTTAGGTTTTTACCGAAGTAAACAAAGAGGTTTTTCTTTTTCATCTTTCTATTCTAGATTCTTGTCGGCCCAAGGTCAAAGCTGATAGAATTATGAAAGTTTCTAAAAAGATCTGGTGAGGTTAAGATTCCGGGGGATTGCTCTAAGGATTAAAGTGTTAAAATTATTCAGTACCAAAGCGCACATTCTTGATTCTTGACAATTAGGAGGGTTACGACGATGTCAGATCAACCGGAGAGAGCCGAAGAATTAACTAGGCTCGTTAGGGATTATTTTCGGGGCGGTTCAGAATTTCGACCCTATGCTATCTACAATCAAAATCTGGATTGGATTCAGGTCTTGTTTGAGGATTGTAGCGTGACCGAGATCCCCATAACGGGCATCAAGTTGGTGCTCGTATTCAAAAATCATCCCATCTTGACTTCTACGGTGGTTGGCTTCAATATCGAGGGGGCCAAACGTTTTGCCGAGGGTTCCGGGGCTTCAGTAGGCGGTTCTCTCGATCTTCGAATCGCCTTGCAATCCTTTATAGACTTTCTCACCAACCAAAAGGGCTTCGTAAGGTCATTTGATTGGCGAGAAGCAATCCGGGGCTTGAAGTCTCGGCTAGAAGAACTCGGTCTTACCCACGTTGATCTGGGCTCACGCTAAAGTCCGCCTGCGCGGACTTTTTGTTTGGGCTAAGGTTTGGTAGGATTTGAATATGACCAAGTACATTAATGATAGCGGGACGACGGGGGCTGTTTACGGGCTCGGCCTGATCGGCGCCGCTATCTACTATCTCTCCCAGGCCACAACTTTCTGGGCGGGCATAATCGGAATCGCTAAGGCTATCCTTTGGCCGGCCTTTTTGGTTTATAGAGCCCTTGCCTTTTTCGGGGCTTGAATTTAGAGAATAAACCAATTGGGGGGGAGACGGGCCGTCTCTCTTAGCACCCTCCGCCAATTTTTAAAGTGTAACAAAAAGATGTTAATTTAGTCTGTATGAACGAGGGTCAAGGCAAAAAATTTGTGGCGGTGTACAGGCAGTATTTTCCTAAGATTTATAAATACTGCCTGTTCCGCCTCAATTCTAAGGAAGATGCTGAGGATCTGACTGAACAAACTTTCTTAAGAACTTGGGATTATTTGATACAAGGAAATGAGATAGAAAACTTCAGAGCGTTTCTTTTTAGAGTCGCCCATAATCAGGTGATTGATTTGTATTCAAAAAGAGAGATTGATAGAAAACATAGCGAGCCATTGATCAATCAGGAGGGGCGAGAGCGAGATCTCCCCGATGAGACGGATCTATTAGCCGATAATCAGGAGAAAGAATTATATCAGGAAGCGCAAGAAGAGCTGGATCAATTAAAACCGGAATATCGAGAGGTGATGATCCTTTACTATGTCGAAGATTTGGATTTGTCGGAGATTGCCGAAATTTTGGGATTAACCGAAGGCAATGTTCGAGTCCGATTGCATCGAGCCAGGAATAAGTTAAAAGAAGCAATGCGGTAAAAATATATGGCCAAAGATTTAGAAAAAAAACTGAAACAGTTTAGAAATAAGCCCCTTCATTCCAAGGAGTGGTCTGATTCGCTTGAACGAAAAATTATTCTCTACACTAAAGACAACCCGATTCCGGACAGTGTAACAAAAGAGCTCAAGTCAAGTCGTCAGAGACAGAGAGTAACTGACGGCAGTTCGTTTTTAGAACAGCCCACTTTTCGGGGGATGTTCTACCAACTGAGACTTTCGTCCCTAGGTATGAAGATGACACTTGCCCTTGGCCTTATTTTAGCCCTAGTTGGTGGTGTTGGCGCGGCGGCCGAGGCGGCGGTTCCGAGCGAGCCTTTATATAGCTGGAAGGTCAACGTTAACGAAAGGGCCCGCTCCGCTATAACGGTTGGCGCTCAGAACCAAGCTGAATACGAGGTTAAGCTGATGCAGAAAAGACTGGGAGAATTGGCCAAGGTTAGCGTTCAAGCCGAGGTCGACGCCCAAGCTCAGACAGAGGCCACGGTCCGGTTCGGGGCCCAGCAAGATAAAGTTCAAGCCCGAATCGAATCTTTGGAAAATGAGTCGAACACTCGGGTTGCTTTGGAAATAAACTCCCGCGCGGCGGCAACTTTGGAAGCGAACGCCGAGCTCTTATCCGGCTTGAGGCTAAGAATCCCTCCTGTGGCGAACCGGGGCTTAGAAACAGCGATTGACTCAATTGTTTCGGCTCGCGATAGAATTGAAGCCCGAGCGAGTGGCCTTGAGGCGAGATTCCGCTCGGAGGTTCAGGCTCGGGGCGAGGCGATGCTTGTGGTTGAAGCCCGTGAAAGAGTTCAAGCCGGAGAGAGTCGGGTAAACATGGCGACTCGAATTGCGGATGAGGCTGCTACTCAAAACGCTCTGACCATAGAAATCCGAGGTCAACTTCGAGATGCTCAAAATGCGCTAATCCGAGCGCAAGAAGCCCTAGAAAGAGAAAATCACTTTCAGGCGATAACCGAGGCGCAGGTAGCCGTTGAAGCGGCCCTAGAAATAGAATCAAAAATTAAAGCTCGATTACAAGCGGCCGATCAGGTAAAAGATTTGCTCAGAATCGGAGATCAGCTTGATATTGAGGCCGAAGGCGAGACTGAGGCCGAGCTGGACCTAGACCTAGAGATTGATTCTGAAGTTGAGAGCGAGATTGAAAATGAGCTAAACTTAGGAAATCAATTGTTTATCGGGTCATAAAATTTGTAAAACCTTGTTTGCCCCCTGTTCCGCCAGTTGGCGGAACAGGGGGGAGTGACTGCTCAAATCCTTGGGCGGTTTTTGTTTGGGGGTTTTTAATTTTTCTGGGATAATTTAATGGAATGGATATGAAGCTAAATGCTTTTAGGTTTCTAAGATTTATCGCGATTGCTCTTGTCGGGCTAAGCGCTGTTTTTTATGTAGGGGTTTCGGCCAGTAATTTCCCGGAAAGATACCCCAATCTTACTTTGGCGATTGGGGATCGAGTGGCCGGTTTCTTGGGGCGGTTAACCTTACCGATTAAATTGGCCCAGCTGTCACTGCAAGAAGTTGATTCTCAAATTCTAATACCGGTTTTGGGCAGTCGAGTTGAGGGAGTGGCCGACACCTTTGGCTCCCCTCGAGATGGCGAACGAAGCCATGAGGGCCAAGATATTTTTGCGCCCAAAGGAACACCGATATTTTCGGCAACCAATGGCTACGTCACCCGAATCGGACAAGGTAATTTAGGCGGGAATTATGTCAATATTACCGGAGCGGGTGGGCGGCGCTACTACTATGCCCACCTTGATCGTTTCCCCCAAGGTCTCCAAGTTGGTCAGCGGGTGACAACAGATACCGTAATTGGTTTTGTCGGTAATACCGGCAATGCTCAAACAACTCCCGACCATCTTCATCTTGGCGTTTATGAATCGAGACAAGCGATAAATCCACTTCCGCTCTTGGTCAATCGATGATTTTTTTAATAAAATAAAGGTATGATAATGACAACGACAGAATCGATCCCCGGTCGTGAGGTAACCCAGATTCTGGGGGTGGTTCGGGGCAATACTATCCGGGCTAAACATCTTGGTAAAGATATTATGGCGGGATTGCGAAATTTAGTTGGCGGTGAGATCAAGGAATATGTCCAAGCCTTGACCGAGGCGCGAGAGCAAGCTATCGAGAGAATGGCGGCGCAGGCCAACGATCTGGGAGCGGATGCCGTCATTAATATTCGCTTTGCGACCTCCCAAATTATGACGGGGGCGGCCGAACTTTTGGCCTACGGTACGGCGGTAAAATTAAATTAATTTGACGGCGCAACCACCGAGGTGATGCTATAATAGAAAAGAATGATATTTAATCTCCCCATCGATATCACTCCGTTATTAGAGTTAAATTATTTAGCTCTTTCGGTCGGGGTTATTGTTGCCTTTTATATCATCCAAGTCTTTATAATCGAGTATCACTTGATTCGTTTCGGCATAGGCAGTCACCCCAAGTTGTTTGCTCTGGTCTTCTTTATCGGCGCAATTCTTATTTTCGGAGCGAATGTTGCCGGATTTTATAATCTGGATCCCAAAGAGATATTTATCGGTTTTCAAAAGTTGATTTCGGAAATTGATTTTCGAATTCCGGAGGCCAATATCCCATAATTGTGAGTTTTTTAACGGAAACCAAATTCAGCTTTTCAGAGCAGTATAAAGATGAACAAGTCGTTCTGCTTTTGCGTCGACATTGGTTTGTTATTTTAATTCCGATTATCGGTTATATCTTGTTAGCTTTTATCCCGGTGCTAATTCGAGGCCTATGGGGAGATATTATTATCAGTAACGGCTTTGGATCGCTCTTCTGGTTTGGGGCGGCTATTTTTTATTTAATCTGGTGGATGAGTTTCGGCTATAGAATTATGCTCTATCTTCTTGATGTCTGGATTGTAACCGATCATCGCATTATCGATAGTCGGCAACTCGGATTTTTTAAGCGAATCGTGGCCGAGGCTAAAATTGACAAAGTTCAAGACGTTACGACCCGGATAACCGGTTTTTTTGCCACAATTTTGAAATTTGGCGATGTCGAAATTCAGACGGCTGGCACGGAACGAAACTTTTTATTTGAACAAGTTCCCGACCCAACAGCAATCCGGGAAAAGATTCTAAAAGCGATTAGCCATTATCGTCGTTTTCATCCTCAGGGCTGGGAGAACGACCTCTAAAATTCAAATCAAAAAATACGCTGGGCCACTTTTTATTGGACGGTCTTATCACTTAATGCTTAAATTGGAACACCAAATATGAAGGTAATCATCGTAATTGTTCTGGGGGCCTTGATTATCGGAGGAGTCTTCCTTTTTAAAGGCAATCAAGACGGGGAGCCAATTTCTTCCGATTCACCCACTTTTACCGTTGTAGCCCTTCAGGAACAAGTTGAAGCTCGTTCGGATCAAGCCAGTCAATTTTCTCAAATCTCTGGTGAAAATCAGCTTGCTTTAGGGTCGGAGATAAGTACCAAAGAAACCGGACGCGCTTCGATTTTGTTTCCAAATAATACCGTTACCTCTCTGGGAAATAACGCCCAGCTGGTTTTAGTTCAGGCCGAGACAAACGGCGACAAGTCGCAGATGGAATTAAAGGCGGGGAGCATGTGGTCAAGGGTAAAAAATGTTAGCGGGAAAGGAGACGTTTATCAGGTCCAGACGGGGAATATGGTGGCCTCAGTTCGAGGGACAATCTTTTTAACCGAGTACATCGACGGGCTTTCCTATCTCTTGGTTTTTGAGGGGGTTGTCCGGGGCCAAGCGATTGATCCCAAAACGGGTCAGCTTATTGATTTGGCGGGCGTAGACGTTGAGGCGGGTTACAAGATAAAAATTGATTCCAAGAATTTACCCAAGGATTCTAGCGAAATAAAAAAGGAAAAGATAACTCGCGCTGATCTGGACCGACTTATAATTCGAGACAATTTTGAGGATATCGATGATTTTGATTTTGTGAGGGAGCTGTTGAGCGATGAAACGCCGACCCCCACGCCGAGGATCTCCGCTACGCCCCGGTCAACGCCGACCCCCTCACCTCAGATAACTAAAACTCCACCGCCTAGCCCAACAGCAACGCCGACCCCGACGCCCACGCCTACCCCCACGCCGACCCCTGTTCCGACCCCAAATTCGCCGGTTCTTTTCTCTGTTTCCCCAAAACAGGTTAATGTTTCAGAGGCGAACGGGGAGGTTAGCTTCTCAATAAACGGTAATTATCTTAGCTCCGTGACGGATGTCCGAATTGGGGGGGAAAGTGTTCGCTTCGGTAAAATTGATTCCCTGACAATCTTTGCCTATGTCTCCAATAGTTTTGAGCCCGGTGTCTATGATGTTTCCGTGGTCAGCCCTTATGGGACGGAGACTCTCTTTGAGGCCCTAACCCTACAATAATGTTTCGGGTCAAAAATAAAACTAACCTAGCCATCCCACTTGTAGTCGCGGTCTTCTTGGCTGGCGCTTTAGTTTTCGGGACTTTCTCCGTTTGGAAGGATCGAGTGGGGGACCTTCTTTTCAGTACCAACCAAAAATCAGAACGGATTTTAATTGTCGAGATTGATGAGGTTAGTTTGCAAAAGATTGGCCAGTGGCCTTGGCCGCGAGTCGTTTTCGCCCAAGCCATCAATCAACTTAAGGGAGCCGAGGTTATCGGCATTGACGTTAATTTCAAGGAGTCCTCCCGGCTTGGTCAAGCGGATGATTCAGCCTTTGCGCGGGCGATTGCTAACTCAACGGTTCCGGTGGTCTTATCGGCCAGTTTAGACGCTCAGGGGCGTCTGGAGGGCCCTATAGGGGCCCTAGTTGAGGTTAGTCGAGTTGGTTATACCAATCTGGTCACCTCGCCGGATGGGCTGGTTCGGCGCGTCCAGTTGGCCCAAGGTGAGCAAGACAGTTTCGGGCTTCTTATCGCTCAAGCCGAAGGTCAAAATTCCCCTGTTCCGGACAGTTACAGAAATAGTTCTGAGCGGATAAATTACAATCAAAAAGATTCTGATTTTTCAAAAGTATCCTTTGTTGACCTAGTTCAAGGGAATATCCCGACCAGTTTTTTTGAGGGGAAAACGGTTTTGATTGGAGCGACCGCGGCCGATTTGCAGGATTTTCATCAGACGCCATTTGGGGTTGCGAGTGGCGTGAGTATTCAGGCCCAGATCGTCGAGATGATCAGCCGAGGTCAGTTTATTCGGGAGGTCTCCGTCTCGATGAATTTACTCTTGGTACTTTTGTTTTCTTTTGGTAGTGCCCTTATAATTTTTTATCTAAAACGAGGAGACTGGCGACTTGGGCTCTTGGTTATCCTGTTTGGATTTTATAATTTATACAGCTTGTTTATTTTTGACGCGGGGCTTCTAGCCGATATTTTTCACCCCAATCTGGCGATTATTTTAAGTTCCTTGGGCTCCTTCGGATTTCGTTATTTAGAGGCCTCGCGCCAACGACGATTTTTGACCGACTCTTTTTCTCGGTACGTTGCCCCCGAGATTGTTAAAGAATTATTAGAATCACCGGAGAAATTAAAATTAGGGGGTCAGAATCGACGCGTGACAATCTTATTCTCGGATATTCGCGGATTTACCACTCTCTCAGAGAGTCTTAGCCCGGAGAAGCTCGTCGAATTTTTGAATCGTTATTTGACGGTGATGACCGATATCGTGCTCGGTAACAAAGGCGTGATTGATAAATATATCGGGGATGCGGTTATGGCGTTTTGGGGGGCGCCACTGGAGAATAAAAATCATGCCGGTTGGGGGGTTATTTCCGCAATCAAGATGATTGAAAGTTTAAACCTCTTTAATCAAGAATCGGCTCGGCTCGGTTCCCCCGAGATAAAAATTGGCGTGGGCTTAAACACCGGGGAAGTGACGGTTGGTAATCTGGGATCGGAGAGGCGGTTCGACTACACGGTTATCGGGGATACGGTAAATAGCGCTTCTCGTTTGGAAAGTCTTACTAAAATGTATGGGGCCCAGATAATAATCGGCCAAGAGACCCTGAAGGAGATCGCTCAAAATAAATTTGATTCTATCATTGGCGAGGTTACGATTGAAGGCCATGGGGAGAAGGTTTTGATTCGAGAGCTGGATACGGTTAAGGTTAAGGGGAAGGAGCAGGGTTTAAAGATTTATGAAGTAATCTTGGGGGCAGATGAGAAAAAAATTAACATGATTAAGGAAGATTTTAAGCGAGCCTTGTTGGCCTACTATCGCGGGGACTGGGCGGTGGCTAAATCGGCTCTGCGTTTGATTTTGGAAAAGCATCCCGAAGATGGGCCGACCAAATTGCTTTTGGCGCGGTGCCAAGAGTTGGAGGGTCAGGCTGACTGGCACGGGATTTACACACTGACCTCAAAGTAATAAGTTGAGATTAACTTAGGGCGGGTTACCTTAAGAGAACTTTCCAAATTTTTAGAAAGGAGCTGGGAATGAAGCGGAGAGGCGGCATATATATAACCTGTCACAAGTGTGGGCGTTCGACTCAAATCCCGGTGCGGGTTTTAAGAGAAGCACTGGTTTGTTCTTTTTGCGGGTTGTCTCTGGCCGAAAAAGAGACACCCCCGCCTCCACCTTTTGAATTAACGCGAGAGGATAAAGTATTTCTGTGGGGGAAGAATGTCGAAACTTGGAATGAACCACCTTCCCGAACAGCGGAGTACTTTCTTTCTCGACTAACGGATAGGGAAAAGAGACTCTTAAAAAAATATGGCATAAAAGTCGACTAGACATTTTGCCACAAGCTTTGCCCCCCACTGGCGTGTTGGTGGGGGGTTTTATTTGCCGGACCCGGATGGTTTGAGCAAAAGTGTGATAGAATAAAAAACAGAATGAAAAAGCCATTCGTTTTCACGGGGGCAGTTGTTTTTTTGTTGGTGGCGCTTCTTCATCTTTCCCGATTAATTCTAGGCTGGGATATCGCGGTGAATAATTGGGGGGTTCCTCATTGGTTTAGCTGGATTATTGTTTTTTTGAGTTCTTTCTTGGCCTTGCAAATTTTTCGGGCCAGTCGATCTTAGCGTTCTTTAAAAAGGAGTGGGCATGGATATAAACTGGAGGAATCTGTTTTTTGTCGCTTTGGGGTGGTTTATCTTGACCTCCCACTTGACGACTTTGGGGGTGACGCTCTTTTTACATCGGAGTCAGACTCACAAGGCCGTTGTTTTTCATGGCGCTGTCAGTCATTTTTTTCGGTTCTGGCTTTGGCTAACAACTGGAATGGTGACGAAAGAGTGGATCGGGGTGCATCGATGGCACCACGCCCATCCCGACGAGGGTGATGATCCCCATAGTCCGGTAATCTTTGGCTTGAATTCGGTCGTCTTTGGTGGCTGGAGGCTTTACCGCCGGGCCATAAAAGATCGAGAGGCGATTGATCATTTCAGTCGAGGCTACGGGCCCCAAGATTGGCTCGAAAAAAATTTCTATGAGAAGTTTTCTCTGTTCGGGATCCTCTTCCTTTTGCTGGCGCAGGCCTCGATCGGTTGGTTTTTAGCCGGTCAAGCGGGGGTTTGGGCCGCCAGTTTCCTCTGGCTGTTCCAGATGATTTGGATCCCTTTCTGGGCTGCCGGAGTAATTAATGGTTACGGTCATTCTCAGGGGCTAAGCTCTTGGTGGGGCTATACGAGTTACAATCAAAACAACAGCTCGGTTAATCGGGGTGGCATTGTTAACATTATCTTGTGTGGGGAGCCTCTCCACGAGAACCATCATCAGAGGCCGAGCTCGGCCAAGTTTTCTCATGCACGGGGTGAGTTCGATCTCGGCTGGGCCTACATTGTCGCCTTGGAGCGATTAGGCTTAGTGCGAGAGATCCGACGCTAAGACTCCGAGCGCGGGGGTTCAGAGTTGTGAACCCCTTTTTGTTTACAATCGGGCCTGGAAGAAAGATAATAAAATTATAAATGGGCGGAATGGAAATATCCCGTCCGGAATCCTATGAAAATTTGGGGGCTTCTTCGGATATTATTGGGCTGGATTTTTCTCTGGGCTTTTATTGATAAGCTTTGGGGACTTGGTTTTGCGACTGCCTCAGAGCGGGCTTGGTTGGCTGGGGGCTCGCCGACAAGGGGCTTTTTAAATTCGGTGACCGAGGGACCCTTTGCGGAGATTTTCAAAAGTTTAGCGGGCAATCCAATTGTTGACTGGCTTTTTATGCTCGGACTGTTGTTTGTGGGTTTGACGCTTTTCTTCGGCTTCAGTGTTCGTTTGGGGAGTTTGGCTGGAATTATAATGTTGGGATTCATATATCTGGCCGGATTTTTACCGCCAGAGAATAACCCGATTGTTGATGACCATATTATTTATATTGTTGTAATGCTTGGCCTGATCTTAAATCCCGAATCGGCCAACTTTCTCGGGTTTGGCCGATGTTGGCAGAAATATGGCCTCGGTCGCTTCGGCTTCTTCCGCTAGACTTGACTCAATAAATCAAGATGCTAACATGGCTTTACCACTAGAGTCACTACCTTTTTTCGCGGCAAGGGGTGACTACTGGTGAAGGGGGGCTCTTCGGGCCCCCCTCTTTTCTTTTTGGACATATCGAAGCCGGTCTCTGGGGCCAACGGGCCAAGGCATTCTGGGGGGGCTTTACTTGGAATTTTTGATAAAAACAGAAGTTATGGAATAATAGAGCCATGAAACATCCTTTTGAACTGCCAGAGTTAAGCTATGATTATTCGGCCCTAGAGCCGTATATTGATGCCCAGACGATGGAGATTCATCACTGCAAACACCATCAAGCCTATATTGATAAATTAAATATGGCCCTAGAGCCGTACGAAGATCTTCAGACCCAAACTCTGGCGGAGCTTTTGAAAAATTTAGCGGGACTACCCGAAGATATCCGAGGGGCGGTTCAAAATCACGGGGGCGGACATTACAACCACGCTCTCTTTTGGAAAATTATGAGCCCAACCGGGGGTCAAGTGACGGAAAAATTTGAATCAGCGCTTGAGAAAAATTTCCAGAGCGTTGAGGCTTTTAAAGAGACTTTCACCCAAGCCGCCATGGGCCAGTTTGGGAGTGGTTGGGCTTGGCTGGCCAAGGATGGCCAAGGGAGATTATCAGTCGTTTCTACCCCGAATCAAAACAATCCGATTTCCGATGGTTTAGTCCCAATCTTAGGGTTGGATGTTTGGGAGCATGCTTATTACTTGAATTACCAAAACCGGCGCGCCGATTATATTAAGGCTTGGTGGGCCGTCGTGGACTGGACGGGGGCGGAGGAAAATCTGTGATTGACGAAAGTTTTACATAAAGATAAATTACTATTATGGATATAAAAATAAGGAACTATTTAGGTTTGGCGGCGATCTTCGCCCTGCTAGTGGCGGGGTTTTCAACGGCAAGTTATGTCCGATCTTTTTCGAGATCGCTTGACCCAAATAATGTTCGAAGTTTTACGGTAACGGCGGAGGGTTCTACGATTGCGGTTCCGGATACGGCGACCTTTACCTTCGGGATAATCACCGAGGGCGGACTAGATGTTGCTAATTTGCAGAAGAATAATTCCGAGGCTTCCGATAAAATTTTAAAATACCTCAACGATCAAGGCGTGGGAAAGGAGGATATCAAGACTTCCAACTACTCGATTGACCCCCGTTATGTTTTTAGTAATGCGGGTCCATCCAGAATTGTTGGTTTTACGGTCAATCAAAGTTTTCGAGTTAAGGTCAAAGACTTTGCCAAAGCCAGTGATATTTTGGCAGGGGTGGTTGAGCGTGGCGCTAACAACGTTTCCCAGCTGTCTTTCGACATTGAAGATCGAACTAAGTTGGAGCAAAAAGCGCGAAAAAAGGCGATTGAAAACGCTAAAGAAAAAGCTAAAGATATTGCCGGAGCCGGGGATTTTCGACTTGGTCAGCTCCTCTCTATTGAAGAAAGTTTTGCCCCGGAGCCGATCTTCCGGGTCGCGGATAGTTTCGCCGGCGGAATTGGGGGCGGAGGCCCGGGAGTTGAGGGTGGTTCTCAAGAAATAAATATTGTCGTGACGGTTCGATACGGGATTGAATAATAAAACCGGTCTTAGAATCTCTGATAACTCAAAAACAGCCTACCGGCTGTTTTTGAGTTATTTAGATGTGTTATATTGGCAATTATGAATAAAGGGTTATTCCAAAAAGAATACAAACGCTTAAACTCCCAGCAAAAAAGAGCCGTTGATTTGATCGAAGGTCCGACCTTGGTTACCGCCGGCCCGGGGACAGGCAAGACTCAAGTTTTAACTCTGCGGATCGCTCAAATTTTAAATAAGACCCAGATTAACCCCGAGAATATTTTAGCCCTAACCTTCACCGAGGCGGCGGCGACTAATATGCGTCGTCGCCTCTTAACCATTATTGGTCAGAGCGCCTACCGACCAACGATCGCCACGTTCCACGGCTTTGCCAGCGGGGTTATCCAAAATTACCCTGATTATTTTCCGGAGATTATCGGGGCCGAGCCAATCACGGAAACTCAGCAGTTTGGCTATTTTGAGGCGATTATCAAAGGTTTAGATTTAGAGATTCTTCGGCCGATCGGCCGGCCCGATTTTTATATTGGATCAATTCGTCATGCCATTGATCAATTAAAACGAGAAGACGTCACCCCTGAAAAATTTGAGAAAATTGTCGATAAGGAAAAAATTGATTTTAAAAATATTGATGACCTAACCCATGAGTTCGGACCGTATAGGGGGAAAATAAAGGGGAAATACCTTCAATTAGAGCGTCAAATAAACAAGAATGCCGAACTTTTGAGAATCTATAGAAAATATCAGCAGGAACTTCGAGCCAATAATCAGTATGACTTTGGCGATATGATTATTGAAGTCGTTCGGGCCTTAGAGCAAAATCCAAATTTAAAACTCGAACTTCAGGAACGTTACCAATATGTTCTGGTCGATGAATATCAAGACTCAAACCAATCCCAAAGTAATCTGGTCCATCTTTTGATGGATTTTCACGAGAATCCCAATCTCTTTGTGGTCGGCGACGAGAAACAGTCGATCTATCGATTTCAAGGGGCCTCTTTAAAAAACTTTCGGGATTTTAAAAGTCGCTACCCGACCGTAGAAACAATTTCACTTCATCAAAATTATCGCTCAACTCAAGAAATTTTAAATGTCGCCCAAAGTCTCTTGTCTCAGGAGCATAATTTAAAAAGCGCTTTTGCGCATTCGGGTCCACCGGCGACAATTTTCTCCTTTCCTTCGATTCAAGCCGAGAATAACTTTTTGGTCGATCAAATTAAAGCCCAGATAAAATCAGGTCGGAAGCCGGAAGAAATCGCCATTCTATATCGAGACAATAGTGATAGCGCGGAGATTGCTCAAACCCTTGAACGCCAGGAGATTCCTTTTGTGATTGAGTCCAGCCAGGATGTTCTGGCCGACATTGATATTTCTAAAATCGTTTTGATTTTGGAAGCGATTAACGATTTTGGAAACGATCAGAAATTAATCCCGGTCTTGCACATCGACTTTCTGAAATTCAAGCCGGAGGAAGTTTTTAATCTGGTTCGGATCGCCCGCGAAAGCAGAAAGAGCCTTTGGCAATTGCTTAAAAAGGAGGAGTCATTCTCTGAGTTTTATAAAAAAATGATTAGCTGGGCGGTCCGAGCTAAAAATGAGCCGGCGGTCCGAGTTTTAGGGGATATTTTTGAAGAGTCGAATTTTAACCGGCATCTTTACCACCACCGGCAGATGGCTGGAAAAATCAGTAAGGCCGAGAAACTGTTTGATGAGGTCCGGAAGTTAAATGGCCTCAATCCTAAAGCCCAGTTAGCCGATTTCTTAGAACACCTTCGGATAATTCAAACGCACCAAGTCGCTATCAATAAAACCCAGTTAAACTCGGGTGGGGCGGTCCGATTGATGACGGCCCATCGAGCCAAAGGTCTGGAATTCGAGTCGGTCTTTATTATCGGCGCCACGGACGGCCATTGGGGGAATCGACGCCGGGCGGAAAATCTCCCGATTCTCCCCGGTGTCTTTTCGCTTCGAGCGAAGGATCTCGGCGATGAAAATGGTGATGATCGACGCTTATTTTATGTCGCCCTGACCCGGGCCCGAAAAGCGGTGATAATCTCCTATAGTCGAGTGGGGATTGATGGCCAGGAGCAATTGCCGTCTCAGTTTATTTCGGAACTAGATCCGCGGATGATTAAGGTGGGTGATGGGTCAAAATTTGAAAAACCGCTCGGCCCATCTTTGGGGGGTAAGTCCGAGAAAACAGTCAAAAAATCTTTGGGGGGTCTGGTCCGCGGTCTTTTGGAAAAACAGGGGCTATCCGTAACGGCTCTCAATAACTATTTAAAATGTCCCTGGCAATATTTTTATGTTAATCTTCTGCGCGTTCCGCAGGCGCCAGCCGTCCACCAGTATTTTGGCATCGCCGTTCACACTGCTCTGGGGGAGATATTTAAAGGGAAGCCAAATCGGAAAAGACTTTTAACTAAATTTAAGAAAGAACTGGCCGGGCTCCCCCTAACCGAGATTGAACTTCGGGAACTTCAAGCTCGAGGCGAGCGGGCGCTTGGGGGTTGGTTTGACCGGGTTGACCAGTGGCCAAAAGCCGTAAAAACGGAGTATCGAATTGATGATGTTTTACTTGGGAAAGAGATTCGGTTAGTCGGTGTTTTGGATCGCTTGGAGCTTTTACCCAAAAATGAAGTCAAGGTAATTGATTATAAGACAGGTAATCCCAAGAGTCGCAATGACATTATGGGCAAAACCAAAGCCTCCGACGGCTCTTTAAGGCGCCAGCTGGTTTTTTATAAACTTTTGCTCGATCACCACCGGGGCGGTCAGTATCTTTTTAACTCCGCGACCATTGATTTTGTTGAGCCGAACAGCTCGGGTAACTACAAAAAGGAGGAATTTTTTATCGAAAAATCCGAAGTTGCGGAGCTGAAAGGGGTAATTTTAAAAGCCGTTCAAGAAATAAAAAACCTCTCTTTCTGGGAGGGGCGGTGCGAGGATAAAGCCTGTCAATTCTGTCGCTGGCAGAATCTATAATTTTATAGAAAAGACCCGGGCGACATGGAGGGTGTGCGTCGCCCGGGTGAGTGCTCCTCCCCCGCTGGAGGAACAGCTTTCGCCCCCTCATAGTCTAGCATTTGAATTTATCTGTCAACCGGGCTGTTGATATCTAGGGCCAATTTTTCGGAGCGGTTTGACCCGAGTCTTTGGCTGTGCGATGATAACCAAATGTCGCAGTACTACAAGCCAAAAAGTTCCAAAACCTTTGATCCCAATCAAACAACCCCCTTTAGCCTAAGTCGATCGAAAATAGATTTGTTTATGGAATGCCCGCGCTGTTTTTATCTCGATCGGCGTCGCGGGGTGGGGCGGCCGCCGGGCTTTCCCTTTAATTTGAACTCAGCCGTGGACCATCTTTTGAAAAAAGAATTTGATATTCACCGGGGGGCGGGAACGAAACACCCGATCATGGTTTCCAACAATCTTGAAGCGGTGCCTTTCGCCCACGAAAAAATGAATACTTGGCGCGAAACCGACTTTGGTCGCGGGGGAGTTCGTTTTCTGCATGAGCCGACCAATTTTGAGGTTAATGGCGCCGTTGATGATATTTGGATTAATCCCGAAGGGGAGCTTTATGTCGTTGATTATAAGGCGACCTCGAAGGACGGGGCGATTAATCTCGATGCCCCGTGGCAGATCGGCTATAAGCGTCAGATGGAAGTTTACCAGTGGCTTTTGCGGGGGAATGGTTTTCGGGTCTCCGATACGGGCTATTTTGTTTATTGTAACGGCCGAAAGGATGTTGATGCTTTCGATCAAAAACTCGAGTTTGACATTCACTTGATTGGTTACGAGGGCAATGATGGTTGGGTCGAAAGCGCTCTAACCCAAGCCCGCCAGTGCCTTGTTAGTGAAGAAGTGCCGATCGCCGATAAGGATTGTGATTTTTGCCGGTACCGGCTGGCGGTTAAAGCTGAGCAGGTGGACTAATTTAAAAGTTTTTCAATCTCTCGGTTGATTGGACTTTCTCCGAAATAAACCGCCAATTCTTTGGTCCAGGCGGGATTGTTAATATCAATGGTCGGGTCCACTCCGCGACCCTCAATGGGTTGATTGTCATTCCGCAGGGTCAAGCTGTGGACTAAAAAAGCGCTGTAAGTTTCGGTTGGGCTGATTTGATGTTCCAGTGGGAAAACTTGTTCAATCGTGCCCCAACCCCGAGTGGTGGTTCCGATTAAAGTGCCAACATTATATTTTTTCAAAGTGGCGGCCATAATTTCGGCCGAGGATTGAGATTGGCTATCAATCAAAATGGCGACCTTCTTAAAAGGAACGAGGCTCTCTAGCCAACCCACTTTAGTTTTGTAGGGGGTGTATTCGCCCTGATGGAAAAAATCATAGGCGTATTGATTATTGCCGATAAAGGGACCTAAGAAATAAGGCAAGGTATCGACGGCCCCACCGATATTCCCGCGCAGATCGATAATGATAGCATCTCCTGATCCGTCTTCGGCGCTGGCGTTAGCCACGCGGATAAACTCATTAAAAGTTTCGGGCGAAAATTGTTTTATTTTTAAATAAAAAACTTCCGGGGCTAAATATTTTCCAACAACCGTGGCTTCGGCTCCGGTTTCCGTATATTGTTTCCGGCTGGTTTCGTCGCCCAGAGTTTCGAAGGCCCGAGAGAGGAGGGCTAATTTTTGTTCGGTTGCTTCGGTCGCGGGTTCAGCTTGCAGTTCGGCGATCTTTTGATTATAAGCCGTGGCGATTTCTTCCTCGCTGGCTTCTTTCGGCACGCCAATTTCAGAGAAGAGATCGATTTGGGGATCAACATTGCGGACGCGGTCGCTAAGTTCTTGTTGCTGTTTTTGACTGAAAAGGCGACTTCGGCCAAAGGGTTCGAGGTTGGTCAAAGTAATATCGGCGGCCAGAGCCAATTTTTTCAAGGTCGCCTCATCGGGGGCTTCCCCTAGAATTTCAGGCAGGGCAGAAATGAGGCCCGCCTTGTCGTTAGTTTGAAGAGAAATTTGAGTCTCAAATGTTTTCTCAAGGGCTCGTTGGAATAAATCGGTGAGCCGGGCGTCATCGGCGGTGTCCCAGTATTTTTCTTGAATTAAGTCGTAAAGTTCGGCGATAAAAGCCTCTTGGGGTTGGTTATAACTTGTGGCGGCGGGGCGGGCGGTGGTTAATAAAAAGGCCACGGCCAAGCCGGCGATAATAATGACTAAGGCGAGAATGGAGCGTTTGATGTTTTGACGATGTCCCGACATGGTCTCTATTTTAACTTTCTCTTGAAATTTGGGCAAACGGAAAGACCCCTGGGGGTGACACAGGACGTGTCACCCCCAGGGGTCTGAGGTGGGAAAGAACGGAAGGAACTAAGTCGGAGGGGATGGGAGAGGGAAGGGGTGGGGATTAGCCACGCCGGCGAAGCTCGAGCTTCTTGGCGTGGTCAATCCCGGCCCGGACCATTTTTTGGAGGTCGAGGACGAGGAAGAACAGGTCCCGGGCTGGGAACTGGCGGGTGATTTTTTCCGCCCGGATCTCCCCGACCTCCAGAAAAATTCCCTGGTTAACCATCTGCCGGACTCGGCCCTCAAAATGGGGATGCCGACCGGCCACCCCCTTGGGGTGGATCCGGCCCTCCTCCAAATGGAAGAGGATGAGCCCGCCGCGTTTGCCCGGCTGGTCGGGGATGTCGATCCAGCCCTGTCCGGGGTTAATCCGCCACCGCTCGATGTTGACCGCGGCGATCGGATTCGGACCAGCCTGCTTTCTCAGTTCGGCGGCTCGCTGATCGTTTTCCTCGAGCAGTTGCTGGAGGAAAAGGCCCTGAACCCGACGGAGTTGGCTGAGGGCCTTTCCCGCTTTTTTGTTGCCACTGTATTCCAGCGACAACAAAACCGAGAAGTTGGCCCCCCGCAAGGCGTCGCGGTTCCCCCGGGTTGCCTCGGAGAAGAAGCCCGCTTTCTGGAGGCGACGAACCCCCCAACCTAGCTCTTCTTCACTTTGAGCGGAGCTCAGGGCGAGAGCGAAAGCGACGCAGCCAGGCACTCGATAGGGGGCGGGGGCCTGAAGGACCCGGTCGATCAATCTCTCGACCTTCTCCAGTTCCGGCTGGAGGGCTTCCTTCGTCATCCCTCCCTTTTCTCCAATTTCCGCCAGGATCTCCCAGCGGATGGAGAGGTACTCGGGGACCCTCTTCCCGAGAGCTTCTTCGTAGCCCTCAATTTTTTGTTCGACCTCTTGGGCCTGGGCCAGAATAGCCCGGATCCGCGCGAGATCGGGCGGGTCTTCCAGGGTCGGGGGTTCGCCACTCGGCAGAATCCGGGTGGGCTTGAAGTCGGCGATCGCGATGTTGCTCTTTCGGGGGCCCTTGCGGTGCCCCCCGTTGGCCAGAAGTTCCTTGATCGTTGCCATTTTTTACCTCTCTTGTTCTTGAAAAAAGGGTACAGAGGCCGTCAGCATCTGACGGCCGACCAAAAGCTCTTAGTGAAAAACCTCCTTTGGTTGTTACAATAATTGGGAAAGAGCTTTCAGTATTGGCAATAATGATATAAAACTTTGTTGACAATGTCAATACCTGTGGTATATTCCAAATAGTTCCTAGAAAGAGAGGAAGAGGTGAAGAGAAAAATAAGGTACCGGAAGTCTCCTGATCCCAAGGACAGGAGGACTGCTGTGGTTTTTGTTGATTACGAGAATATCCGGTTTTCGCTTCCTAATTTTGAAACGAGGAGGACGCTTTCCAGTCTAAATTGGTTGAAGGATCTTCTTTTCAAGAAGCTGGGCCCGAAAACCGAAATTGTGCTTGGATTTGTTTTTGTGCCCAATCACTTATTCCCCGGGCTTTCCCGGGGCCTCTTTGATACCGGGTTCTACGTGGTGGGGTGTCCGCCAAACTTTGGCGAGACTCTAAAGTACACGGACTCGGCCGATCGAGTCATGATCAGCATGATGCGAGATCAGCTTGAACTGGCTCGTTTTACCGATCTGGTCATTGTCGGTGGCGACGGTGATTATGTCAGTACCGTCAACTTGGCTCGGTCTCGCGGTAAAAAAGTGTTGATTTTATCTCTCGAGAAGGCTCTGTCCAATCGCTACCAAGATTATCCGGGTTGGATTGAGGTAACAGTTATCGATGAGATTCTAGCAAATCTCTCACGAGCCTAAGGGCTCGTTTTTGTTACCGGTAAAAAAGTGTGAGTAATAATAAAACGGCCCCGCCTCTGGATAGAGGCGGGGCCGTTGTGGTAGAAGCGAAAGGACTGGCTAGGTTAGGTGATAAGTCGGAGACTCCAAAGGCCTCTGGCGAAGAGGAGGTCCTTTTGAAGGGCAGTGCGATCACCCATACCGCTCACGTTAACGGTGTGGGTGATCCTCCAGCTCTTCTTTTCTTCGGGCGGATTGGCCCAGATGTGGCCCCATCGCCACGTCGCCCGGAATAGAGACTCCATGACCCGCTCAACTTTCGGGGGAAGATTAGAGACTTCTTCCCCACTCTCGATTTGGGAGAAAGGCAGAATCAAGACATGATCCTGTCCTTTCCCCTTGGTTGCCCTGGCAAGGTCGGGCTGGCAGAGGCGGAGGCCAGCTTTGAAGAGTTCGGTGGGCAAAGTGCTCAAATGAGCGCCCCGGATACCGTCTTCTCCGAAAACCTGGGTTCCGGAGGCGACTACGCCTCCCACCTCTGCCTTGCGCCCCCACTTCTCGGCTTCGGCCCTATGATAGGCCTCCTGCGAGGCCAAGTCCGGTCGCCCAAGGTTTCGAATACCCGCGATCTCCAACTCGCGGGCCCATTCTCTGGGAATCCGAAACTTGATCAAAATGGTATGCGGCCCCGGCGCGTCTTCCGAATTGATGTGAGCCGGGCAGACCCAGCCCACCGGTTTGGTAAGATCGATTTGCCCCATCTTTCGGCACCGGCCGCCGAAAGACGTGGCCCCTACGCAGGCGTAGGGGTGGGTCAGGCTGATTTTTTCTGAGATCACGTTTCCTCCTAATAAAAAATTCCCATGTGAATGCGCTCAACAACGAGCGCGAACTGTTCAGATATTACATCAAAATTAGAATAGAGTCAAGTAAAGCATTTTCCATTTCAGGGTAGATTTTTAAGAAATTTTTGGTAGGATAAGGCCACTATGAAAAAACTACTTTTTGGAATTCTTGGGGCCGTAATCATGATTGTGATTTTATGGGGCATTTTTAAACTGGCCCAGACTCCGGCGGTTCCCTTAGATTCAACGGTTTTTGAGGTTCGGGCGACTGATAATGTCGAGGGTCTCGCCACCGCTTCGGTTACTTTGATTGAATATAGTGACTTTCAGTGTCCGGCCTGTGCCAGTTACTTTCCAATTTTAGAGCAACTCAAGGCTCAATTTCCAAATGATTTGAAGTTTGTCTATCGCCACCTGCCCTTGATTTCTATTCATCCCAACGCCCTTGGAAGCGCTCAGGCGGCCGAGGCGGCCGGTCTACAGGGAAAGTTTTTTGAGATGCATTATATTTTGTTTTCTCGCCAAGCCCAGTGGTCGGGCCAGCGCAACCCGGATTCTCTTTTTGAGGCCTATGCCCAAGAGTTAGGCTTGAACTTAGAAAAATTTAAAGAAGATTTAGATAGTGGCCAAACTCGCGACCGAGTTAATGCTGATTTGAACGAAGCTCGCGCTCTGGGGCTCAATGCGACGCCGACCTTCTTCTTAAATGGAGTTGCTATCGGCACGCCCCAAGGGCTGGAACCTTTTGCTCAATTGGTCCAGTCGGCGATTGAGGCGACTAGGGTTAATGGTAGCCCAGAACTGGAGAGTTAGGCTCGGGGGGTGTTTTATTTTCTTCAACACAGCTAAACGACTTTGACATGATATAATTTTGGGTAATCAGATGGAGGTTTTTACCGAGATTAGTATCATCATCGCGGTCGCGGCGGGCGTATCAATCGTGATGCGGATTTTACGCCAGCCGTTGATTATCGGCTACATCATTACGGGACTCATTGTTGGCCCGTATCTTTTAAATATTGTCAGCACGGGGGGGATTATTCAGACTTTCTCTCAGATTGGGATTGCCTTTCTTTTGTTTATCGTTGGTCTGGAATTGAGTCCTCGGGCGATCCGAGAAGTCGGTTGGGTTTCGCTCCTGACCGGGCTTGGCCAGATTATATTTACATCGCTCGTGGGTTTCGGAATCGGTATCTGGCTTGGGTTCAGCCAGATTGAAGCGGCCTATATTGGGATCGCCCTAACTTTCAGCAGTACAATTGTTGTTTTAAAAATATTATCCGACAAAGGCGATACCAAAACTCTTTATGGTCGAGTCGCCATCGGCGCCATGCTCGTCCAAGATATTGTGGCCGCGATCCTACTTATTTTTATCGCCTCATTTTCTTCCGGGTCGAAGGCCATCTCTTTGGCGGTAGAGTTGCTGATTAAGGCCAGTTTGACGGTGGGGGTCTTGATTCTAATCAGCGCTTATATCTTGCCCCGGATTAGTCGGTTTATTGGCGGGTCTCAGGAATTTCTCTTTTTGTTTTCTATCGCCTGGGGACTGGGGATTGGCTCGCTAATGCATTTTGTGGGTCTTTCGGTTGAGGTCGGCGCGCTAATTGCCGGGGTGGCGCTGTCAATGTCGCCTTATAATGTGGAAATCAGCGCCAAAATGCATCCGCTCCGAGATTTTTTTCTTGTTTTATTTTTTGTTTTTCTCGGGTCGCAGTTATCTTTCGGGGCCTTAGGGCCGTTGCTTAAACCGGCGGCGATCTTCTCGCTTTTCATTCTAATCGGTAACCCCTTTATTTTTATCGTCTTGATGGGTCTTCAAGGCTATCGGAGCCGAACTTCATTTATGGCCGGGGTGACGATGGCCCAGATTAGCGAGTTTTCGTTTATCTTAGTTATCTTGGGAGTGACAATCGGCCATATTTCGGAGTCGATTTTATCTTTAGTAACGATTGTCGGTCTGATCACTATTGCCGGTTCAACCTACATGATAATTTATGCCGACCGAATTTTTAGATATAAGCCTGTTAAAAAGTTTTTGTCCGAGTTTGAATGGGGAAGAAAAAGAGATAAAAGAATCACAACGAGTCACTTTGATATTATTTTGCTGGGCTATAACGAAATGGGTTTTGATCTGGTAAAATCTTTTTCGCGTCTTGGCCGGAAGTTTTTGGTGGTGGACTTTGATCCGAGAGTGGTTCATCACCTCACAGAGGCGGGAATCGCCAACCAATTTGGAGATGCTCGAAATCCGGAATTTCTTGCGGAGTTATCCTTAAAAACGGCTCGAATGGTAATTTCGGTTATCCCCGACTTAGAAACCAATCTTTTGATTATAGATCAAGCCAAAAAAGCTCGTAAATCGAGTATTGTCATCGTCATAGCAAACAATTTCGAAGATACAAAAAAGCTTTATAAGGCCGGGGCGAGCTATGTGCTGATGCCCCATATTTTAGGGGGCCATCACGCGGCCAAGATGATTTTTGACAGCGACTTACGGGCCAGTGATTTTGTCCGGGATCGGAAAAAACATCTGAAATATATTGAGAAACGAAGTACAATTGAGTTATAGTGGCTTGATGACTGGGATTTTCCCGATATATAAGCCGGTGGGGCCAACTTCGCATGATATCGTTGATCAAGTTCGGGTTATTACCGGAGAGCGTCGAGTCGGCCATGCCGGAACTCTTGATCCCTTGGCGAGCGGTATCTTGATCGTAGCCGTTGGCCGAGAGTTTACGAAAGAATTGGCAACTTTATTAAAGAGCGACAAGGAATATGTCGCCGAGATTAGGTTGGGGCAGACAAGTGCTACTGATGATCTGGAGGGAGAATTAACCAAATCAAAAGTTCAAGCGATTCCGGCGCTAAATCAAATTGAATCAACGCTAAGGAGTTTCGTTGGGGAAATTGAACAACGACCGCCCGTTTTTAGCTCGATCAAAATATCCGGGAAACCCGCGCATCGATTAGCTCGGCGAGGGCAGGCGGTCAACTTAGAGTCACGCCGAGTTCTGATTAAGGCCATAAAAATTCTTGAATATAATTGGCCCGATTTAAAACTAAATGTTACAACTGGTCCGGGTGTCTATATTCGGGCCTTGGCCCGAGATATCGGCCGAATTTTAGGGGTGGGGGGATTATTGACGGCATTGGAGCGAACTCGGGTTGGTCAGTATGATAAAAAGACAGCGCTTAGTCTCGCGGAATTTCAGAAAAAATATGGGAAAAGATAAAAATGAATTTTTAATCGGCGGAGTTATTTTGGGGCTTTTTATTTTAGTCTCTTTGCCCTTCTTTTTTTGGGACAGCCAATTTGATTTTTTAAAAGAATTTTTAAAGTCCAATCCTTACTATGCCCCGGCCATCTTCATAGCCGTCGAGATCCTTTCCATTGTGGTCGCCCCGGTTGTTACGCTCCCCCTGATTCCTTTCATGGTTGGTTTGATTGGCTCTCTGGCTACGGCGATTTACGCCACGATCGGCTGGACGGTCGGCGCGATTATCGCTTTTTTAATCGCCCGACATTTTGGTCGCCCGTTGATCTCAAAATTTGTTTCTCTTGAGACAATCGAAAAATATGAGCAACGTGTCTCTGAAAACACTCAATTTATTTCCCTTGTCTTGATTCGGATGGTTCTGCCGATTGATGTTATCAGTTACGCCTACGGCTTTTTTAGTGGGATCGCTTTTTGGAAATATGCCTTAGCGACTTTAATCGGCACTATTCCCTTAACTTTTGTAATCGCCTATGCCGGTGGGGCCCTAATTTCAGGTCAGTTTTCAGATTTAATTTATATTTTGGTCTTCGGGTTGATTATTTTTTTGGTCAGTTGGTCGGTTTTGCGAAAAACAAATTAAGTGATAGGTTAATTTTATGGCATTAATCGGGGCGCATGTTTCAACGGCGGGCGGTCTTTCGACGGCGATTGAGCGGGGCGAGGAGCTCGGGGTCACCGCAATTCAGATTTTTGGGGCTTCCCCGCGACAATGGGGGGTGAAGGAGCCGAATCGAGAGGAGGTTATACAATTTCAAGAATCCAAAAGAAAAAGTAAAATAAAGGCCGTCTTTTTGCACGCGGCCTATTTAGTCAATCTGGCCAGTCCGGACAAGGCAACTTGGGAAAAATCAATTGAGAATCTTGGCGCTCATTATGCGATTGCGGATGCGATCAAGGCCGATGGCTTGATTTTCCATGTTGGCTCAGGCAAGGGTTCAAACCGAAAGGAGGCCATTGCGCGGATGGTCAAAGGGATTAAAGCGGTTTTGAAAAATCTTAAAACCGAGTCGCGATTGATAATGGAAAATACCGCCGGAGGCGGGGATAAGTTGGGCTCGGATTTGAAAGAGTTTGGCCAGATTATCAAACAAGTTAATTCGAATCGTCTGCGAGCTTGTTTTGATACCTGCCACGCTTTAGCGGGGGGGACGATTGCGGCCTACGTTCCTCGAAATATAAAAATATTGTTTGACCAATGGGAAAAAGAGGTTGGCTTTGATCAGCTGGTCGCCATTCATGCCAATGATTCGATGGCCCCCTATAATTCAAACCGAGATCGACATGAGAATTTGGGTAGGGGAGAGATCGGCTTAGCCGGATTTAGGGCCTTGGCCAAGGAGAGGCGAGTTAATAAGTTACCTTGGTTGCTGGAGGTGCCCGGTTTTGATGGCTTGGGCCCGGATAAAAAGAATGTTAAAATTTTAAAAGGTCTATTTAAATAATATGAATCAGAATCAAAATCTTCATGAGGTGGTGATAACGGCCATAATCGTGAAAAATGGTAAATATCTGATTACCCGACGATCGGCGACAAAGAAGCGATTCGGCGGAATGTGGACGGTTCCGGGGGGTCGGTTAGAAACCGATGACTACATCTCTTTGCCTAAAGACACGGAGCATTACTGGTATAATGTTTTAGAGAAAACTTTACGGCGTGAGGTCAAAGAGGAGGTTGGGCTGGAGATAAAAAATATTGAATATGTCACTAGTCTGGCTCGAGTTCATGAGGATGGTAACCCCTCCCTGGTGATCTCTTGCGTGGGTGAATATGAATCTGGCGAAGTCACGCTTCAGGCGGGCGAGGCCGATAAATTTGCCTGGGTTGATTTACCAGAAGCAAAAGAGTATGACTTGATTGATGGGATTTATGATGAATTGGTTATGGCCGAGGCGCAACTTAAGGGTCAAAAAAGTGAATGGCAACGAAATTAAAATAAAAGTATGGAAAATTTAAAAACGTCTCCGAAAGATTTCTTTCTCCACTTGCTCCTGATCGTCACTCTTTATTTGAGTGTTGGTTTCCTGATTTCGCTGGTCTTTAATTTGTTGGATATTTGGTTACCCGAAGCGGATACCTTCGGCCGAGTCCGAGGCGTCCGAACGGCCCTCTCTTTCGTTATTGTCGCCTTCCCGGCTTTCCATATTTTCAATCGAATTTTAGCCACGGAATATAAAAAGGCGCCGACTAAGCGGGATTTGTCGGTTCGCCGTTGGCTGATTTATCTGACCTTGTTTATCGGGGCGGTTTTCATGATCGGCAGTCTGATCGCCTTGCTTAACAGTTATTTTAACGGGGAGTTGACCCCCCGATTTCTTCTCAAGGTCTTAACCGTCCTTGCGGTCATGGGCGGAGTTTTCTGGCATTACCTCGCGGATTTACGATCCGGTCAAGCCTCAAAATCGTTTTTCTACGTTTCGAGTCTGGTGGTTATTATCTTTGTTGTTTTGGGGGTGGTTTGGGCCGGTCCCCAAAAAGCGGAAGACAATTATCCGGAATTTCCTCAATTCCCCGAAAGAGTAATCCCGCTTTCTGAGTAACAAAAAGGCCCACTAAGTGGTGAGCCCAAGTCCGAGCTGGATTATCGGCCTGTTGGAGGGCCGGACCTCTTTGAAGATAGCCCGCGCTCTTCGCAGGGCCCGTTTCTGAAATCTTTTGCACAAAGGCGTCCCCAAAAAACTTGGGGGCCCTTCGGTGGAAACATGGATCGGCCGGCCCTTTCGTCCGCGGACGAAATTGAAGGTCGCTCCGTTCAAGGAAACAGAGACCTCTAAAGTGATAGAGCCGTCCCGGCTTCTTCTTACCGTAGAGATTCTCACGGTGTCCTCCTTATCAAGTTGCGATTTGTTCTGACCGCATTATACCATTCTTTTATTTATTGTCTAATCGCTGGGGAGAGGCTGATCTTAATGGTATAATTTTTTAATGATCAGTTTTCGGGATAAAGTTTTAAAAATCGTCGCCCAGATCCCTCGGGGTCAGGTTTTAACTTATGGTCAGGTCGCGGGAAAGGCCGGGAATCCGCGAGCTGGTCGGGCCGTGGGGCGAATTATGAATGCCAATCGAAGCGCCAAGATTCCTTGCCATCGGGTTGTCGGAGCCAAGGGTTGGTTGGGTGGTTTTAATTCTGGCGTGGTCAAGAAAAAAAGACTTTTGAAAGAAGAGGGCGCGCTAGTTTAATTATGGCTGAAGCTAAGAGTCGAAGGTATCACTATTTTGAAAGCCGGATTTCACGCGGTTTTGTTTCCCTCTATACCGGCCGAACCGTGATGACGATTGCCAGTGGTTTAGTGGGGGTCTTCCTGCCTATTTTTTTATATCAACTTTTTGACCAGAGTTTTACCAAAGTGGCGCTCTTTTTTCTGGTTAGCTCTCTGGTCTATGTTGTTCTCCTGCTTTTCTCCGCGAGCAAACTGAATAAAATTGGTTTTCGGCGGGCCCTTCAAATCAGTGTTTTATTGGGGGCTTCTTTTTACGGCTTGTTTTATTTTGTCACGCCAGAGAACTATGCTCGCTTAATCCCAATTGCACTCGCTCTTTTGGTTGGTTTCCGGTTTTTATTTTGGATTCCGTATCATGTTGATTTTATAAAATTTACAGATCGAAAAGACCGGGGGAAAGAGGTGAGCCTTTTAATCGCGACCAAAGACATTTTGGTGGCCGGCATGCCTTTGGTCGCTGGTTTCATCGCTAGCTATTTTGGCTTTGACATTCTTTTCGGTCTGACTTTCGTTGTCTGGCTCTTAGCCGGGGTTTCTTTCATGACCTTACCCAGAACTAAAGAAAAATTCCGCTGGTCTCCAAGAGAGACGACTCGGCAGTTATTTTCCAAAGAAAGGCGAAGCGTGGTCTTGTCCTTTTTCGCGCAAGGGATAGAAACGGCAATCGGGGTTGCGGTTTGGCCGGTTTTTATTTTTGTCATCTTAAACGGAAATCTTTTTGAGGTGGGACTCTATTCGACTTTGGTAATTTTATTTTCGGGTCTTCTCCAACTTTTGGTGGGCAAAAAAATCGATGGCAGTTCAATCGCCAGCCGTCGAACCATGAAAGTCGGAAGTTTATTTTACGCTCTTGGATGGATTTTTAAAATCTTTGTGGCGACGGCATTACATATTTTTGTTATCGGGGTTTTTCACAATATTGCCCGAATTTTTACCAATACGCCTTTCGAAACGGAGATCTACAATTTAGCGGCTGATCAGGGTCATTATGTTGACGAGTTTACCGTTTTATACGAGATTGCTTTGAATCTGGGCCGAATTTTGGCCTTGGGTATTTTTATTGTTATGGCTTTGTTTATCCCGATTCAGTGGACCTTTATTATCGGGGCGATTGCCTCGCTGGCCTTGAATTTGATTTGGCTGGGCCAGAGTCGAACAGCCTTAAGACCCCGGATTTAAATTTGATATAATCCTCTCAATGGATAGAACCGACTTAATGCGTCAGATTCGAGACGAGGTCATCGCTCTAAAGGCGTCACCCCTATATCAGTATCGAATTGAGAATCGCTATAAACCGGTGATTGGTCAAGGCAATCACGACGCCGACATAATTTTTATTGGCGAAGGTCCCGGAAAGAATGAAGCCGAAACGGGCGTGCCCTTTTGCGGGGCTTCGGGTCGGATATTGGATGAACTTTTAGCCTCAATCGAGTTGCCTCGGGCCGAGGTTTATGTCGCCAATATTATAAAGGATCGGCCGCCGGGAAATCGGGATCCGCGACCGGAAGAGATTGAACTTTACGGGCCATTTTTGGATCGACAGATTGAGATTATTGAGCCGAGGGTTATCGCCACTTTGGGCCGATTTTCGATGACTTATATTCTTCAAAGATATAACTGTCCGGAGCAGACCGGGTCGATTGGCCAACTTCATGGGAAGATCATCAAGACCGTGATTGGGGAGCGGTCGACAACGATTTTGCCCCTCTACCATCCGGCCGTAGCTGTTTATAATCGAAATATGTTGAATGATCTAAAAAAGGACTTTGTGGTTTTAAAATCATTAATTTAGCCCCCGAATATAAATTTCATCTTCTTAATAAAGATTTGACAGGTCTGATATAATCAAAAGAGTAAGAGTCAAAGGACTGAGCAATAAAATTTTATGGAAAAAGTAAAGATCTACACGACTCCGGCTTGCGGTTATTGCAAGATGGCTAAGAGTTATTTCACCGAGCATGGGGTTGAATTCGAGGAATACGATGTCGCCACCGATGTTCAGAAACGACAGGAGATGTTTGATAAAAGCCACCAAATGGGCGTGCCTCTTATCGAGATTGGTAACGAGTTGGTTTTAGGTTTTGACAAGAATCGAATCGATTCTCTTTTGGGACTTAGTTAGGCGGGAGGCTTGGTTCCGATCTATTCCCAGCTTGGCAACCAGATTCGCTGGCGGAACTGCTCACTCGAGAGGGGGGTTCCGTAGCTTAGGGGGGCGAAGAAAGAGAAAAAGGCAATGGCGACAATTATGCAAGAGGCAAAGACAACTTTTCGGTTTTTTTCAAGGCAATCTAAAATATAAACCAGAGCGAGGATAGTAAAAATCAGAGCGCTCATATAGTGGTAGAGAAACATTACTCGGCCAATAAATAGGAAGGGGATAAAATTTATCAAAAATCCGCTGATAATTATCCAAGTTGCTCTGGGGTTTTTAAAGTAAATTTTGGAGCGAAGGAAAGATAGACCCAGTAACAAAATAATCCCCAAAGTGCTGGCCCAGTAAATGATCGGGTTGCCGACCAGATAAATTCTGGGTTGGCGAACCTTCTCCAAATTTTGACTATCGGGAACATCGGGACTGCCGAGCCAGTAAAAAATGGTCCGGCCCATAAATGGCCAAGTCTCCCAAGTACTCGAGTAGGGATGTTCGGCGGTTAGATTTTGATTGGCTTGAAACATTTGAATATTCAGCTCCGTGAATTTGTGCCAGAAATTAATCGGATCAATAGTCTGGTCCCGCTCATAGAGGCTCCCCTTCAGAGTTTTTTGAAAAGCTGGCCCCATGAAGGCGTCTCCGGGGCCAGAGTTTGGGAGGAGCGCAAAATGAATCGCGAAAGTCCCACTGTAAACAATAAAGGGAATAGCCCCGAATAAAATAATCTGTCGGAGCCAACGTCCAAAGTGAGGGCGGGTTTTTAGAAGATAAAATAACTCAATTAACCCCACTAAAAGCAAAAAACTACCCCCGGTCCATTTAACGCTGATTGCCAACCCGAGGCTAAGAGCCGAAAGGATAAACCAGCCGATCTTCCCCCTGTCCCGACCGATCAAGTAAAAAAGCAAGCCGGCAAAACCGAAAAGAAGCAAAAAACTATCCAAAAGAATAAAGCGCGATTGAGTTAAAATTGAATTTTCAAAAATAACAAATAAGCCGGCCAGAGTCGCCCCCAATTGAGAAAAGCGGAGCCGGCGAGCCAAGAGATAAATAATCAAGGGTAGAAAAACTCCGGCCAATGTTGGTAAAAGGCGAAGCCAGAGATAGCCGGAGTCCAAGTATTCTCGCCCGATGGTTTCGAAATTTTGAACGGGGTTAACTTCGCCGAGATAGCCCATGCCGCTGATGAGCAGTTTTCCCAGAGGTGGGTGGATATCAAAAAAATATTTTCCCGTAAAATAGCCGGAGACAAAGCCTCCAAAGTGAACCTCATCAAAGACTGTTTCCATGGGGTGACCAAAATATAAGAAGTGAACAAAAAGACTTATCCCCAATAAAATAACCAGAGTTAAAATAGTCATTTTCTTCATATTTGTTATTCTACAACTCTGGATCGAATTTGAGTAGTTCAATCCGATTGCTATAATAAACTTATGAATCAGGGAGTCCACGAGTTAATTGTTATTGGGGGGTCGGCGGCCGCGGCGACGGCCGGCATTTACTCAGCTCGTCGAAAGTTGGATTTTAAAATAATTTCAAAAGATTTCGGGGGTGAGGTGGCCACCTCGGGTGAGATTGGTAATTGGCCGGGAACTCCCCAGACCAACGGAGTGGAGCTGGCTGAGATGTTTAAAAACCACCTTAAACGATACGACGTCGAGCCTGAGATTGGAGTTAGAGTCGTGGCGGTCAAAAAACAGACTGATGGTATTTTTTGCATAACGACCAGCAAAGGTGAAACCCCCAAAACCGGAGATAAATTTTCCGAGCCTTCAACCGAAGCAGTGACCTGCGACTATTTGGCCAAGGCGGTCCTTGTCGCCACGGGCGTGCACCCGCGGGAGCTGGATATTCTTGGCGAGAAGAATTTTCGCAACAAAGGGGTAAGTTATTGCACGGTTTGCGACGGCCCGCTTTTCCAAGGTAAGACCGTGGCGACAATCGGGGGTGGAAATTCCGCCTTGGAGTCGGCGATTATGTTGGCTGGAATCGCCGAAAAAGTTTACGTGTTAAATAAAAACCAAGCTTTTAAGGGGGACTCGATTTTGATTGATAAATTAAAATTGTTAGGCAATGTTGAGATTATCTTTGGAGCCCAAGCGAAGGAGATCCGAGGCCAAGACTTTGTGGAGGGGCTCTCCTATGTTGATAGCGGGGGCGAGGAAAGGCGCCTTTCGGTTCAGGGAATTTTTGTCCACATTGGCATGATCCCAAACAGTAATCTGGTCGGAGCGGAGGTATCAAAGGATAAATTTGGTCATATTATCGTCGATAAAAACTGCCAGACTAATATCCCGGGACTTTTTGCGGCTGGAGATGTAACCGATGTCCCTTATCAACAAATTGTTATCGCCGCCGGCCAAGGGGCCTGCGCGGCACTTTCAGCGGTGAGCTATTTAAACACCCGAGCATGATTTATTTGGGAGCTGATCATCGCGGGTTTAAACTTAAGGCGGAGATTAAACTCTGGCTTGAAAAGTGGGGTTTTAAGTTTGAAGATTTTGGCGCGTTTACTTTTGATCCGGAAGATGACTACCCGGATTTTATCAGATTGGTGGCGACGGCGGTTGCCGGTGACCCGGAGATCAATCGGGGGATTATTTTGGGAGGAAGCGGCCAAGGCGAGGCAATGGTAGCCAACCGGTTTAAGGGGGTCCGCGCCGCTGTTTTTTATGGCGGGGAAATAGAAATTATAAGGTTGAGTCGCGAGCATAATAACGCTAATATTTTGTCTTTAGGGGCGAATTTTATTGAAGAAGAGACCGCCCGAGTGGCGATATGGCTTTGGCTCCAAACCCCGTTTAGTCAAGAGGAGCGTCACACTCGAAGGATTGAAAAAATTGATTTATAATAACCAACGAATACTATATAGATTATGGCAAAGATATTTGTAACGCGTCCGATTCCTAAAGCGGGTTTAGATCTTCTGAAAAAAGCGGGCCATGAGGTTTCCGTTAATGATCAGGCCGAGGATCGTCCGGCCACCCGAGAGGAAATTTTGAGAGGGGCCAAAGAGGCCGAGGCGATCTTATCGGTTCTGACGGAGAAGATTGATGGGGCGGTTTTTGAAAATGCCCCGAACTTAAAAATTGTGGCTAACTACGCCGTTGGCTTTGACAATATTGATTTGGAAGCGGCCCGAGCCAGAGGTATTCTAGTCACTAACACCCCCGGGATTTTAACCAATACGGTTGCCGAGCACACCTTTACCTTGCTTTTAGCTATTGCCCATCGGGTAACGGAGGCGGATCGATTTATCCGCGGCGGGAAATATAAAGCTTGGGGCCCAAAGCTTTTACTCGGGCAAGACCTCTTCGGGAAAACTCTTGGAATCGTTGGTCTGGGTCGGATTGGATCAAGGGTAGCCCACCACGCAACCAGGGGTTTTGAGATGAAGATTATTTATAATGATCTTGAACCGACCCCGGAGTTTGAGGTGGCGATGGGCGCGACTTTTGAATCAAATCTGGACGTAATGCTCTCGCAAGCCGATTTTGTCTCCATCCATGTGCCTTTGGTAGCTTCAACCCGGCATTTAATAAATGCGCGCCGTCTCAGTCTAATGAAAAAGACGGCTTTTTTGGTTAATACCTCCCGCGGGCCGGTAATTGATGAAGTGGCGCTGGTTCAGGCCCTGAAAAATAATCAAATCCGAGGAGCGGCGTTAGATGTTTTTGAGAACGAACCTGAGCTGGCCGAGGGCTTGGCTGAATTGGATAATGTTATAATTACGCCTCATATCGCCTCGGGAACGGAGGAGACTCGAGATAAGATGTCAATTATGGCGGCAGAGAATATCATTGCCGGTCTAAACGGGGAAACCCCTCCTAACCTAATCGGTTAATATGATTGAAATTATCCCTTCAATTATCAGTAAAGATTTTGAAGATTTTCGCGAGAAAGTTGAGATGGTTGAGCCTTTTGTTGATCGAATTCAGATCGATATTATGGATGGAATCTTTGTTCCGCAGACGACCTTTGATGGTCTTGAGGCGGTTGAGGACGTCGAAACTGACATTGATATGGAGGTCCACCTGATGGTGGCTCGACCGGAAAATCACATTAACCAGTGGCTCGACAAACCGATCAGTCGAATCATCATTCACCAAGAAGCCACACAAAAGATATTGGAATCGATTAAGATGATTAAAGAAGGGGAGCAACTCTGTGGGGTGGCCCTAAATCCGGAGACGCCTATCGATGTGGTTAAAGACTTTATCGGCGAGATTGATTTTATCCAATTCATGACCGTTGAGCCCGGCCAATATGGCGCCCCGTTTATCCCGGACGTTTTGGAAAAGGTCAAAGATTTTCACTATCTTTATTCGGACATCCCAATTCAGGTTGACGGGGGAATAAATGATCAGACGATTTTGGAGGCAACGTTAAGCGGGGCAACAATTTTTGCTGTGGGGAGTTATATTTTTGACTCCGAGAATTCACCGGAGGAAACAATCGCGATTCTTCAAGGGGCTACCAAGGGGAATTTAAACAAATGAATAAATCAGAGCCGAAAAATCGAGAGGAAAAACTTGAAAAAGTGGCCAAAGAGCTTCAAGTGATGTTACCCAAGGCTAACGAACCAATCGGCATTCGAATTATTGCCCTCTTTACCTTAGTCGGCGGGCTCTCCTTGGTTGGGGCAGCTTTCACGGATATTTTTGGCTCAACGGAACAAATCAGCGTCTATGTTTCCCGGACTATCACCGGCATAATTGCCCTGCTAATCGCTTATGGCTTAATCAAATCAATGCGATGGGCAATTTATCTTTATGCAATTTTGGTGGTCATTGCTATTTTGGTCAATCCTCCGGCCAGCTTTTTACTAATCGCTGTTCTGGTCTATCTGATCTTTAATCGTCGCCACCTTAAAAAAGGCTTGATCGACGCTCACTTTGAAACCCTTTACGAAGACCGCGCTCGACGAGCAGAAGAGAATAATCCGAATAAAAGTGGTAGAATTTAACCATGTACGACATTATTTCAATCGGCTCGGCCACGCGGGATGTTTTTATCCAGGCCGATGCGGTCAAAGTTAAGGCTGATGCTGATTCGAAAACCGGTCAAGCGTTGTGCCTAAATCTTGGCTCAAAGATAAAGATTGATAAAATTGTCTTCACCACCGGCGGGGGGGCGACGAACACGGCGACTACTTTTGCTCGCCAAGGCCTTAAGTCGGCCTGTATCAGTCTGGTTGGCGATGACCCGGAGGGGCGGGAAATCATTCGAACCCTAGAGCAAGAGGGTATTGATGTTAGTTTTATAAAAAAACATGCTGACGACGTTACCGCCTACTCCGTTGTTTTGGTTGATAAGGGGGGAGAACGAACCATTTTAAGTTACAAGGGCGAAGGCGAGCACCTGGGGCAAGTTGACATTCCTTTTGATCGCCTAGCGACAGAGTGGCTCTTCATCAGCAGTTTGGGCGGGAATCTGGATTTGCTTAAAGAAACTATTTCTTGGGCGAAAGCGAATGAGATAAAGATTGCGACCAACCCGGGTGGAACGGAGTTGGCTCACGGAGCTGAAACTTTGGGACCTATTTATGGTGAGATTGATATTTTAGTTATGAATCAAGAAGAAGCGGCGGATTTAACGGGAATTAGTTTTGACAGCGAGCAAGCCATCTTTGAGGCCCTAGATAAAATGATTACCGGGGTGGTGGTGATGACCAAGGGTCCTAAGGGTGTCGTTGTCTCAGATAAGAAGTCAATTTATAGGGCGGGCGTACCCGACTCCCCCCGAGTCGAGCGGACCGGCGCCGGCGATGCTTGGAGTGCGGGCTTCGTTAGTGAATTTATTCTCCGGCAAGACATTGAGAAAGCCATTCAATTTGCCACCGCCAATGCCTCTTCAGTGGTGACTCAATTTGGGGCGAAGGCTGGAATTTTAAGAAAAGATGACTGGGGCCCGTGGCCTTTGGTGGAGGTTTTAAAAGAATAGACCATGACTCAGCCCCACCAAATTATTGCCAATCTCTTGGGTGTCTCCGAGGACATTCTCACCGATTTAGATAAAAAAATGACGGCGCATACCGGTCAATCCGGAGTCTTTGAGCAATTAGCGCTGGATTTAGCCCGTGGCCCGGCTCGTAGAGAGGCCCTTTTAGATCGGATCATAAAATTGGATGAGATTTTAAATGCCTATTTGGGTCGACCCAATCTGCTAGAATTATCCAAAAATTGTGGCCTGCTTTGTCAGACCGCGCTGGAGCTAAGAAGGCCGGAGAAAGGTTTCTTTATCAAAAAAGAAAAGGCGATTGAGATGTTAGAAACTTTTGCGCCGGCTAGACTCCTCGAGCATTTTAAGTCCAACGCTGTTCGAGATCTAGTTGAACAAGAGGGTTTTGCTTCGGTTTTTGGGGCGTTGCGCTTTGTTCAAGATAAAGACTGGATGCACACTTTTTTTGACAAAGCCTATAACGACTTAACGCCGGATGATTTTGAAGAACGCGCTGTCGAACTAAAAATTTTAGCGCCCGGATGGCTCAAGGTGGCCGAGAAATTTATTGAGAAGAAATATCACAATGTCAGCCATCTAAAAGAATTCGGCGTCATTTTTGTTATTCCTCTAGCGATTGATACCCCCGGCGAGATTGCTCGGATTTTTACCTTGCTCCTTCATTATTTAAACGAGGTGCCTTTTTACTCAAGCCTTTTCCGAAAAGCGGCCAAAACGACTGATTTCGCCAGTCAAGTGAAATCACTTTTGCGGGGTGATGTACCGGAAAGTGCGATTCCGGAATCAACTGGTCCGGTCTGGCGAGTGGTTCAGCGTTATTTGGCCAAAGAGGACCAAACCGATTTTCGACTTTTTGAGCCCCACGTTAACCCTGAGGCGGAACATTGGTATAAAGCGGGGCGAGATCTAGCCGGGTTGGCGGATCGACTTGGCGACCAAGGGGAAATTTTTAAGGCGTGGCTGGATTTGGACTATTTTGGCCAGATCAACGCGGGGGAGCACGTAAGCTATAATCTGATTGATTTAATCATGACACTGGTGACCAAAGGAGAGACAAAGTATGTTTATCACCAGCAGGAGGCTCTTTGGAATGAAATTTTTGTGCGATACTTAGGACGAGAGAAATTAAATGAACTGATTGAAGAGAATATTTTGACCGGGTTTATTAAATTATAGTTTCAATTTCAGACAAAACCATCATTTGAAAATCTTTCGATTTCCCAGCGAGAAATCTTCACTCTGTTGGGTCTGGGGATTTCGCTCGCCGTTTTTAATCTATTATACGGCTCGCGAACCATGCAATCCCCAGCCCCAACAGTTTTCAAATAATGGTTTAGTTTTAAAGTTTATGGCATCAGAACTTAACGATTATTTAAACAAAGCGCGGGCGGGGGGCTATGCCTTGGGTCACTTTAACTTTGCCTCGGCGGAACAGCTCAAAGCGATTATCTTGGCTTTTCAAAAAGTCAAAGTTGAAGCCTCCGATAAAGAGTTGGCTTTGATGTTGGGGACAAGTCAGGGCGAGGCTGAGTTTTTGGGTTACGGCCAAGCGCGAGCCTTGGTGGACGCTTGGAAGGCGCAGACGGGTTTACCGTTATTCTTAAATGCTGATCATCACAATGACCCCGAGAAAGCCAAGCGAGCGATTGAGGCGGGTTATGACTCGGTTTTATTCGATGGTTCCAAATTAAGCCTTGAAGACAACATTGTGGCCACTAAGGAGGTTACCGATTATATGAAGGTAAAAAACCCGCGAGGAACGATTGAGGGTGAACTGGGCTATCTTCGGGGCGCGTCGGAGATTCAAGAGACTATTGAAATTGGGCCTGATGATTTCACCAAGCCCGAAGAAGCAAGTCAATTTGTTCAAGCTACCGGAGTCGATCGCTTGGCGGTTGCGGTTGGCAATATCCACGGCTTAACCACCAAACAAGAAATGAAGATCGATTTTGATTTACTTTCCGAAATTATTTCCGCGGTTCCCCAAACTCACATTGTTTTACACGGTGGTTCGGGCTTGAAGCCGGAAGATTTTAAAAAAGCAATTTCCGCGGGGGTGACGAACGTGCATATCAATACGGAAATTCGAGTGGCCTATCGACAGGGGCTTGATAAAGCGCTGGGCGATGACCCCAGCCTAACCACCCCCTATAAATTCCTAGCGCCAGCGATGGCGGGCATGGCGAAAGTCGCGGAGGAGAAATTAAGGATTTTTTCAAACCTTTAAACAAAAACCTCGCCTGAAGAGGCGAGGCGGAATGAACTGAGGGCGAGGCACCCTAGGAAATAAATTTCCAAAACTTCTGGAAAAATTTTGCTCGGGGTAACTCCCGCTGGAGATTCCAGACGATCCCCAAAATTCCCCAAATTGTGGCCATACTCCACATGGACCACGTTATCTCCGAAGGGCTGTACCTTCTAAATTCGACCTCCGGAAGGTCAGCCCAGAGGAGGCCCATAAGGAGAAAACCGACAAAAAACCCAACAATCCCGGCAAAAAAAGTTCTGACGAATATCAAGGCTTTATCAAGAAACATTGAAGTCTCCTTTCGGGATTTTTATATCATATTTTGAGTAAAAAGTAAAAGGACCTTGAATTTTTTAAAATATTGACTATACTGATAAACCTATGCAAGCTAAGTTAGAACTTTCGGCCGAGCCTCGTTCCGAGTCTGGCCGAAGCCAAGTTGGAAGTCTCCGCACTCAAGGGATCACCCCGGGCATTTTATATGGGAAAGAAATTGAGGCGATTCCGGTCAAGATTGAGTCTAAAATCCTGGAGAAGACTTATGAGCAGGCCGGAGAAAACACGTTAGTTTATCTCAACGTTGGCAAAGAAACTTACCCAACAATTATTGCCGAGATAACAAAGGACGTGGTTAGTGACGAAATAATTCATGTTGATTTTCACAAGGTTCGGCTGGATAAGAAAATTACTGCCGAAGTGCCGTTGATTTTTGTTGGGGAGTCGCTGGCGGTAAAAGAATTTGGGGGAATTTTGGTTAAGAACATTACCGAAGTCGAAGTTGAATCTCTGCCCCAAGATTTGCCCCACGAGTTAGAAATTGACATCTCATCTCTTGTTAACTTTGAATCAAAAATTCACATCGCGGATATTAAATTGATTGGTGATATTTCGATTAAAAACGGAGCCGACGAAATCGTCGTCTTGGTTCAAGAGCCAATCTCAGAGGCCCAACTTGAAGAGGAATTATCCGAATCTACGGGCAGTGTTGAAGATGTAAAGATAGAAAGTGACAAAGGCAAGGAAGAAGAGGAGGCTGGTGGCGAGTCGGAAACGAAGGAAACTCCAGAACCCCCCAATAAATAGTTACTCTAGGAAGGCGTCAGCAATGGGTCCAAATTCGCCGGCTAAAATTTTCTCAATATTGCTCCAGCTTTTCTTTATGCGGTGGTCAGTGATCCGGTCCTGAGGGAAGTTGTAGGTTCTAATTTTTTCAGAGCGATCGCCGGTGCCAATTTGTTTTTTTCTTTCCCCGGCCAGAGAGGCTTCTTCTCGGCGACGTTTTTCATCAAAAAGCTTAGTTCGGATAATCTCCATGGCCTTCTCTCGATTTCGGCCCTGAGAGCGTTCCTCTTGGGAGGTGACGACCAACCCCGTAGGCTTATGGGTGATCCGAACGGCGGTCTCGACTTTATTAACATTTTGACCCCCGGGGCCACCGGCCCGATAAAAGGTGATTTCTAATTCGTCGGGTTTAATCTCAAGGTCAGTTTCTTTGGCCTTGGGGAGAACGGCAACCGTGGCGGTTGAAGTGTGAACTCGGCCTGATTTTTCTGTCTCCGGGATTCTTTGGACGCGGTGAACCCCGCTTTCGTATCGGAGAAATTTATAGGCGCTGGTCCCGGTTAATTCGAAGGTGATACTTTTTAACCCCCCAAGGTTATTTTGGTGGCTATCAATAACCGCAACGGACCAGCCATTTGATTCGGCAAACTTTTTATACATCTGGTAAAGGTCGGAGGCAAAAAGAGCCGCTTCGTCTCCACCGGTGCCGGCTCGAATTTCCATGATAAGCTCTCTAGGGGAGTCAGAGCCTTGCCCACCCGAGATGATTAGGCGCTCAATTTCAGCGTAGCGTTTGGAGAGTTCAGCTACCTGCTTGTAATCAGTCGCGATGGTTGGATCACTGAACTTTTGGTTTATCTCCTCGAGCTCTTTTTTAAGATCATCAACCGAAGACATTATTTTTTTACGGATTTCTTAGGGGCCTTCTCTTTTGTCAGTTTATTAGCGCGTTTTACTTTTTTAATCTTGGAGGCTTTCAGAGTAACGGCCTTTTCTTTGGATTTCTCAAGGCGATCTTTAAAACGCTCAATTCGGCCTTGAGTGTCAATAACCTTATCTTTCCCGGTATAGAAGGGGTGACAGTTCGAGCAGATTTCGGTTTGAAGACTCGGCACGGTGGTCCCGATAGAAAAAGATTTTCCACAGGCGCACTTTATCGTGGCTTCCGGATAATATTGTAGATGGATTTCTTCTTTCATGAGGCCTCACTCTAGCACATTTATTTTTTTAAGGCAATAAATAAAGGGCGAAACCGCCTTGCCATTAAAGTCTTTTCTGGTATACTCTTACGATATGTCAGAACAAAATACGACACTGCCAACCTATAAAGATATGGTTGAATCAGGAATGCACGTGGGGCGAAAGCGCTCAGCTTTTAATTCCCGAATGAAATCAGCAGTTTACATGACTAAAGACAAAATTGACATTATTGATCTGGTCAAAACTAGCCAAGCGCTTCTGGGGGCAATCAAGGCGATGCGGGAAGTCATTGATTCCGGCGGAAAAATTTTATTTGTTGGACTGTCGGCTCAGTCGGCGGTGATTACTAAAACGATTGCCGAGGATCTTCAAATGCCCTATGTTGTTGATCGTTGGCTCGGAGGGACTTTTACAAATTTTAAAACAATTATCAGTCGAGTCGACTACCTTAAAAAGCTCGAAGAAGAGAAAAAATCCGAGGCTTTTTCAAAATTTACTAAACTGGAACGTCTAATGAAAGAGCGAGAAATTGAAAAGCTAAAAATCAAGTTTGACGGGATTCGAGAAATGACGAAATTGCCGGAGATGATTTTTGTTAGCTCCGCGCGAGAGGCTGTAATTCCGGTTGATGAAGCTCGAAAGGCGGGGGTTATCTCTGTTGGGCTTGTGAACACCGATAGCGACCCGGGGCGACTGACTTATGCGGTTCCGGCTAACGATAACGCCAAGCAGTCGGTGGCCCTAGTCCTTCAAACGATTCATAAGGCTCTGAAATCAAAATAAAATAGGTAAGTAATTTTTATCTATGGCGAACGGCATTGAACAGGTAAAGGAATTACGAGATCGAACGGGACTTTCCGTCAGTAAAGTTAAAGAGGCTCTTGATCAGGCCGGCGGTGATATTGAAAAAGCGGCCGAAGCCTTGAAGAGCCAGGGCGCCTCCGTTGCTGAAAAAAAAGCCAGCCGAGAGACGAGTCAAGGTATTGTCGAGACCTATGTTCATAGCAATCGGAAGATTGGGGTAATGGTCAAATTACTTTGTGAAACTGATTTTGTCGCTCGAAACGAAGAATTTACCAATCTGGCGCATGAGATTGCCCTCCAAATAGCCTCAATGGATCCAACCGACGTTTCTGACCTTCTGGAGCAGGCTTTTATCAAGGATCCGAGCATGAAGATTCAGGATTTGGTCCAACACCTTATTGCTAAACTTGGAGAGAATATCCAAATTGATTCCTTTATCCGGTTTTCAATTTAATATTTTCTTGGCTTGAGATGGTCACAATATTTATAATTATCGCGCTAGCTGCTATTTTGGGCCTGGCTCTTATCGTTTGGCGAAAATTACCCTATCTTAGGCGACTTTCAGTCGAAGATAATTCTCCGGTAAAATTTTGGCGGGAAATGGCGCCAGAACTTTCCGGAGTTGGCTCAAGGGTAAACTGGAATAAAATCGGGGGGAGTTTCTCGGCAGAGTTTGAGAAAATCATTCGCCGGCTTAACGTTATAGCTTTGAAAATCAGCAATCTTAGCACAAGAGTTTTAAATAAAATGAAACGCCCACCCCGGCCACTAAAAGCCTTAAAGCCAATTGTGGAAATTGAAGTGGAAAAGAAGCCGGACCTAGAAAAATTGAAGCGAGAAGAGCAGGAAACAATCATGTCGATTGCCAAAGAGCCTCGGAACATTGAACTTTATAAGAAACTGGGCCAAACTTATATTGAGATGGGGAATATGGCCGATGCCCGAGAAACTTTCTCTGTTGCTCACGGTATCGACCCAGAAGACGAAGAGGTTGGCCGTCTTTTGGAAAAAACTAAAAAACACCTCTAAAGCTTTGATCTTAATCAAAGCGAGGTAGTGCCGAGGTAGCTCCCACCTCCGCTTGAACTAAAGTCCAAGCTTTGGCGGGGCAGACTTCGCCCAAGGCTTCGCATGACAAGCAAGATTATCTTATCCCCGACTTGTCCTCCGAAGCCTCAGGCGAAGGAGGAAGCTTTGATCTTAATCAAAGCGAGGTGGTGCCGAGGTAGCTCAGTTGGTAGAGCAACTGTTTTGTAAACAGTAGGTCGTGGGTTCGAATCCCTCCCTCGGCTCCGGGATTAGAAC
>Ga0210057_1000397_pt1 | contig 72732 bp, 65 predicted proteins | sample CryGeyCG2114_010_2_FD_183968 | JGI IMG/M metagenome (GOLD analysis project Ga0210057, IMG submission 183968) | Groundwater microbial communities from aquifer - Crystal Geyser CG10_big_fil_rev_8/21/14_0.10 (SPAdes) (version 2) | ecosystem: Environmental > Aquatic > Deep subsurface > Groundwater ...
TCGCACCCTTTGGATCCCCGGTACCGACCACGCCGCCATCGCCACACAAAGCAAGGTAGAGAAGATTCTAAAAAAAGAGGAGAACAAAAGCAGACATGATCTGGGGCGCGAGGAGTTTCTAAAAAAAGTGGAAGCTTTTGCCAAAGAAAGCCATGACACTATCGCAAATCAAATAAGAAGACTCGGAGCATCACTTGACTGGTCTCGCGAGGCATACACACTAGATGACAAACGTAATCTTGGAGTACGCACGGCTTTTAAGAGAATGTACGATGCCGGACTCATCTACAGAGGACACCGTATTGTAAACTGGGACCCTAAAGGGCAGACGGTGATATCCGATGACGAAGTAGTTCACATAGAAAACGAGGCGAAGCTCTACACCTTCAGGTACAGCCATGACTTCCCTATCCCAATCGCTACAACAAGACCAGAAACCAAGGTTGGGGATACAGCTGTTGCGGTACATCCCGATGATGAGAGATACTCCGAATATGTCGGCAAAACCTATGAAGTGGACTTCGCTGGTGCCAAACTTTCTGTCAAAGTTATCGCGGAGCAAAGTATAGACAAGGACTTCGGCACAGGAGCGCTCGGTGTAACTCCAGCGCACTCCATGACAGACTGGGAGATGGCGGAACGCCACGGGATCAAAAGTGTTCAGGTTATAAACGAATACGCGAAGATGACAGATGAGGCAGGCGGGATTGTCGCCGGAATGAAAGTACTTGAAGCGAGGGAAAAGATTGTAGAGTGGCTCAAAGAAAATAATCTTCTGGAAAAAGAGGAGACTATTGCAAATAATCTCTCCACCGCGGAGAGAACAGGAGCTACGATAGAACCGCTTCCGAAACTTCAATGGTTTATAGACGTAAACAAGCCTTTCACAATTCCTCACTCCGAAATTGAGGGTATAAAAAGTGGTGAAAAAACGACACTAAAAGAAATAATGAGAAAGGCGGTGGAAAGTGGGGCGATAAAGTTTGTCCCCGAGCGATACTCCGTAAACTACCTAAACTGGGTAAATAATCTGCGCGACTGGTGTATCTCAAGACAGCTCTGGTACGGACACAGAATACCGGTGTGGTACAAGGGCGAAGAAATCTACGTTGGAGTAGAAGCTCCCACAGGCGACGGCTGGACTCAAGATGAGGACACTCTGGACACTTGGTTTTCCTCTGCCCTTTGGACATTCTCCACGCTCGGATGGCCGGAAGACACAGAGGACATGAGAGTATACCACCCAACTGATGTGCTGGAGACCGCTTACGAAATACTGACGCTCTGGGTATCTAGAATGGTAATGATGGCAGGATTTCACCTCGGTACAATCCCCTATCATACTGTGTATATAGCGGGGCTTGTAAGAGACGGGCAAGGGCGCAAGTTTAGCAAATCTCTAGGCAATGGAGTAGATCCGATAGAAACAATAGAAAATTATGGTTGTGACTCTCTGCGTATGGCTCTTATCGTCGGCGCGCCACCCGGGGCTGACATGAAGCTAGGTGACGAGAAAGTGAAAGCTTACAAAAAGTTTTCCAACAAGCTTTGGAATATCGCCAGATTTGTAATGACCGAAACGGATGATCTAAACCCTCATGCGCCCATAGTCTTAAGTGAAACTGATACATTGGCATTATCCAGACTAAACGAAGTTATCGAGTCCACGACAGCGCATCTGGAAAAGTTCAACTTCCATCTTGCATCCGAGGAACTCTATCATTATGTATGGCACGAGTTCGCGGACAAATATATTGAAGAGTCCAAAGAAAGATTGCGCGATGATCCAACTTCGCAGGATAGCTTCGCGGAACATGGTGTGGACAACCGGAAGTCGGCACAACACACATTACGCGCTATAATGAATACATCGTTAAAACTCCTTCATCCTTTCATGCCATTTGTGACTGAAGCTATCTGGAACATAATGAAGAAAGAGGGAGATAAAATGTTGATTGTTTCATCATGGCCTTCACCCAAGGAGTAGAACCTACAATAGTATTCTTTGCCCTTTTGGGTGGCGTGTTCCCTGCTCTCTTGTGGCTTTTCTTTTGGCTACGTGAAGACAAGCTTCATCCTGAACCAAGATCAGTTTTGGTAGCATCTTTTTTCGCAGGGGTGGCTGTGGTGCTACTTGCCCTGCCAGCAGAACAAAAAATCGCCACCATATTTAGTGCCGGTACATTTATAACCATACTACTCTGGGCGGCAACAGAGGAGGTGCTCAAGTTCTTCGGTGCGTGCGCGACAGGAATGATTAGCAAGGCATATGACGAACCGATAGACGCCATCGTTTACATGATCACGGTAGCGATTGGATTTGCTACTTTTGAGAACACACTGTTTATACTTCGCGACCTTATACAAAATGGCACCGATATCGGCATTCTCACTGCCAGCATGCGCGCGATAGGAGCCACGCTACTCCATGTGGCTGCATCCGCCATCGTGGGAGGTTGTATCGCCCTTGCATACTATCGCCATGTTTTTGTAAAAATACTTACAGGAATAGTCGGCCTTATCCTCGCCACCTTGTTGCACACATTGTTTAATCAAATTATAATAAAAAGTAATGGAGAGTTAACGCTCTACGTTTTCGCGGGTCTTTGGGTAATCATTGTCGGTATAATCCTATTCTTTGAATACGCAAAGCAGATCAAACCGCGAACATCACTGCCTATTGGCTTTTGAAAAGAAAAACTCAACCCACATTAAGACCAGAATAAATTATATTTTTTAATTCTTATCACAAATTCTATATGTCACTAAAACGAAGATCATTTTTTGAAAAGCTTACGGGTAGTGTCCACGTGGATGATGATGACGATCTTATTCCTGTGGAGATAAATGGTGACGATGCCGAAAGTGATACTGGGGAAGAAGAAGACGGAGAGCTTTCCATAGATATGTATCAGACCAATACAGACATCATACTGCGTGCCGTGATAGCGGGATGTAGACCGGAAGATGTGGAGGTGGACATCGCTCGCGACTCGGTTAGGATAAAAGGTGAACGGCATGAAAAACACGAAGTCCACGAAGATGACTACTACCACAGAGAGCTTTACTGGGGATCGTTTACGAGGACAATCAAACTGCCAGCGGAGGTGGAGCCACAAGATGCAGAGGCTGTGGAGAAACACGGCATACTGACTCTAAAGCTACCCAAGATTGACAAAGCGAGACGCGCCACCGTCAAGGTGAAGACTGCATAAATCAGGAAAAGGGTGCGGTGAGATTGTAGCTTGTAGGAGCTAGATTGTAGCTTTACTAAACGACGTCGTCTCGTAAAGCTACAAGCTTCAAGCCAACTCCTACAAGCTCACCACACCATCTCACCTAGAACGCCTTACGCCACGGTGGTCTTATTTTTCTTTCTGATGCGACAAGTCCGTGGAAATACTGCCCGAGATACGCATCCGTGTTGCCACCCAGAAGCACCGCGGACCTAATCCGAACCCACAGCCAGAAGGTGCGCACAAAACCTTCTCTTCTGAAACGCCTCATTGAAACAATCACATGCGGTCTACGAAGTACTAAGTATTTAGCGCCCGCACCCCTTGCCCGCCTCGAGAAATCATAGAACTCATCGGGTGATTTCTCTGATTTGAAGCCTTGAAGTTTTGTAAATAGATGCTTGTCTGCAAACATCACTCCATCTACGGTGCCATGATAAAAACCACTTTTATGCACAAAATTTTTGAAACCTAAATATATTTTGTGCGAAATTTTACTATCCTCTGGATGTCCAAGTACTGTACCGAAGCTATCCGGAACGCATATTTTCTCCACTGCAGATATAGTACCAGGCAAAATCTCTGCGTCCGCGTCCACAAACAATAGTACCTCTCCATTTGCTATAGACGCACCCGCATTTCGTGCTTGCGCTGGTCCAATCGCACCCACAAAAGTCATACACCTATCGGCAAGTTCATTCGCGATGAAGGAAGTCTTGTCATGGGATCCATTCACAACCACGATAATCTCGCATTCGGCGCTACGATCACGTCTCACCGACTCTATCGCTCGTATGATAAAGCCTTCTTCATTTGAAGCTGGTATTACAACTGAAACAGTAGGCTTCTTCATACACCAATAGACGTACGAAAAAGCACATAATTTCAATTAGTGACTTAAAGGGGTTCATACCACTTTCAATTAAAAATGTGTGGCAAATGCTTAGTATAATATTTTAGATAATCTACTGTGCTGAGGGGCGGTCTCGAACCGCCGACCCCCGCCCGACCAGAACGCTGGTCGTTCGGGCGGGCTTCGCTCTTCATCTGCTTCTGTTGTGCTGAGGGGCGGTCTCGAACCGCCGACCCCCGCCCGACCAGAACGCTGGTCGTTCGGGCGGGCTTCGCTCTTCATCTGCTTCTGTTGTGCTGAGGGGCGGTCTCGAACCGCCGACCCCCGCCCGACCAGAACGCTGGTCGTTCGGGCGGGCTTCGCTCTTCATCTGCTTCTGTTGTGCTGAGGGGCGGTCTCGAACCGCCGACCCCCGCCCGACCAGAACGCTGGTCGTTCGGGCGGGCTTCGCTCTTCATCTGCTTCTGTTGTGCTGAGGGGCGGTCTCGAACCGCCGACCCCCGCCCGACCAGAACGCTGGTCGTTCGGGCGGGCTTCGCTCTTCATCTGCTTCTGTTGTGCTGAGGGGCGGTCTCGAACCGCCGACCCCCGCCCGACCAGAACGCTGGTCGTTCGGGCGGGCTTCGCTCTTCATCTGCTTCTGTTGTGCTGAGGGGCGGTCTCGAACCGCCGACCCTTCGCTCTTCAGGCGAATGCTCTACCAACTGAGCTACCTCAGCAAAATCTTTTTCAAAAATCTTCGTCCCGCAGATGATTTAAGATAAACTTCTCTTCCACGTGCGACATCCATATCTTCATATGTTTCAGTGTAGAGAATATCTAATCCAATCATCCCCCTGGTAGTTTGCGTATGCCCAGACTGGTGCTCCTTCATTCTTCGCGTAATATCATTAGTAAAGCCTTTATACAACCGTCCCTTGCTATCTTTCAATACATACACCGTATACATTTAGTCTATTCTAGCTTATTTATCCCCTATTTAGCAAACCCTGTATCTGCTGAATAAATCCTTCTGGTATTTGAGGACTTCTCGTTGTCTGTGTGGTTTGGTTGAATTGACCAAAACCCTCAAGCGCGTTTTTATAGCTTTCTAGGAGACTGGATACTACTGGCTGAATATAAACAAAAGCCCCAATCGCACCCGCAATCACAAATCCCCAGTATATAAAACGTAATACCCTCCCCCAGCGGATCGAGCGCTTCAGAGAATGCAACATCTCGTTGTTTTCCCGCGCGAGAGCGTAGGTTTTTGTCAAAACATCTTTTTCTTCAGTGGTCATATGAATTATATATGAGCGGTCAGAACCAATCCTTTCCCGCATTAAGCTGTCTATCTTTCATATTATTTACATCCATTATAACAGTACTCACGCACTTTCGCCAGCTACACGCCCTGATTAACTTGCAAGCTGGTTATGCACAAAAAAGACCATTCACAACATGAATGGTCTTTTTATGTCCCGCACTTACGGGAATAGTCTACTCTGTAGGAGCACTTTCGGCGGGTGCAGCCGCGCCCTCTGGCGCGACAGGCTCTTTTGTGCCTTCCGGAGCACCAGTTGCGTCTGTTTGTGTATCGTCCATAGTGTTTTGCGTTTTATATTAAATGCGCTGACAAATGGTTCGACCCTAATCGTCTTCGCTTTCACATATTACCAGTTGCGCGAGCACGACAGTTCTACAAGTATATCACATTCCTTAAATAGCGCAAAGCCAATTTCTGTGGCTTAATGTTTTACATACACCATTATCTCATGGTTGATTATCTACTCTGTGGCTGTCTCGGAAATTTAGACTTAAAGCACTGGTCGCAACCCTTCACTGTTTTGCTTCCAGTCCTCAAGGGTGATAATCATTTCGATTTGATCGTCCATTTCACCACTCCTTCTATACCCTTGTTTTTCTAGGTATCGCAAACTCGCAGGATTTAACTTATTCACCAGTGCAAATAATTTTTTTAGCCCAAGCTCCTCGAAAGCAATCCGTAGAAGACCCATCTTGGCTTCTGTACCTACTCCCATACCTCGCATTTTGGGATTTACCAGCGCTTCAGTATCGGCTGTCTTTCTTTGCTTATTAATATTGCGCAAAGCCAAAACGGCCACGGGATCACCTTTCTCGTTTTCCACCATTCGTAGAAGATCGCGACCATCCTCTCGCAATCTTCCTATAAAAGCACCAATTTCTTCCTTTGTGGCGCTCGCATACGACGAGAGAAAACTCCGAGTCAAGTTATCTTGCATCCATTCATGTAGACACTCTGCATCATCTACATTTAATGGGCGCAATCGTATTCGTGGTGCATCTTTGCTTTCTGAAATAGTTGACCTTGATTCACTCATTTTATTTTAGTTAGAGCATATGCAAACTCGCGCGCCTTCTACTGTATTTTATTTTCCATCATCTTCCGGAAGTTCCTCTTTGGAGAAGGTGATTATCGTTTTTGGTGCAAGACTATTTTTTATGGCAATGTCCATGTATTCATCCAGCTTTGACACAAACTCTGGCGAATAATAATTGCGTCTAAATTTTCCCATTCCTGTTGGATCAAAAGAGCCGAAATAATCATTCATATCAGGATTGTCATTTTTAAGTTTTTCCATCGCCATTGGAAGTAGTCCCTCTCTATAATGCGCCTTCACTGGCTGCAATTTTTCCTCATATCTTGCTCTCACATCTGAGTCTACGATCCATTTGATGTAGGGAACACTAAGTATCTGTAACTCTTCTGTGACAAAATGCAGAAAGAGTGGCGTAGCGAAACTGGTTGGAGGCTTACCGTGGTGTCTTCTTATCTCTAGAGGTTTCATCCCGCCAAAGTTACGTTCAAACTCTACTTGAAGCGATTTCCAGAGAGCACTGTTCATCCTTCGTCCCCCAATTATATCCGGATGCAGTACAAGCTCTCTGTATGTATGATAACCATCCTCCGCAAGTGGGGCCTCTTTCATCTCCATCTCATCATCCAAGGTATTAATCTCTTCTATCCTCGTTACCAGCCTCATACCCTTACTTTCTCTGACTCTGCGCGGATCACGACACACGACACCCCCACTATCTCTCCGCTTATCAAAATAATCTTTTATATCCACGTCCGGCTTCTCTCCTTTGTAAATATGAGAGAAGAGCACGGTACTTTTCTCTCCTGCATATATGAAATCCACAACAATAGGCAACTTGCTCGAATTTTTCTTGTCAATTCTCAAAACTCTCCCAGCTCTTTGTTCGGCACGAACATAAGACTTCGTAGGCACGACATTGAAACATATTGTGGCGCGAAGCGAGTCAAAACCTTCCACCAACATCTCCGCGTTGCAGAGCACGTCAATTTCCCCTCTCTCAAACGCATCTTTTATGCTAGTTTGCTGTGCTTTTGTCTGCCTACTACTTATAACTGCAGCTACCGGCTTCTCTTTCCCCAATCTTGTCGCTTCAGCATTGATTTCGTCGGCAAGGATGGTGGCATGATCTATGCCGGCGCAATTTGCAATTGTCGCTTGACCATCAAAATCATTAAAGTATACATCTGCTATTTCGCGACAATGTTCCGGTCTTGATAATTTTCTATCCATTTCTCCCCTGTCATAATCCTCTACCCCATCTCTATATCTTGATTTAACATCGCCAATATCACACGCGGAAGTGATGTATCTCATGTGGATAGGTCTGGCAACAATACCGGCTTTTACTCCTTCCGCGAGAGTGCACTCGTCTATAGCCTCGCCAAAGAGAGCCCCGACCTGCTTGCTATCGCTAAAGTTTGGAGTGGCAGTAAACCCGAGAACGACTTGTTTTTTGAAATGCTTTCGGATTGCTTCTTGTCGCTTATCTGATAGAGCGCGGTGCGCCTCGTCAAATATAATCAAATCATATTTGGAAGGATCCACATCCACCACGCCATTTTGTTCTCCATTTTCCCCATTGCTGTCAATCTTGTTAAGATTGATCATGAGAGAATTGTATGTTGTGATAGTAACGTCAGAACCAGATTTTTTTCTAAACGAGTTTACTTCACCTACATCAAGCTCCCCACCAAACTCTTCTAAACCTTCTTTTGTCTGATCAGAAAGCAACCTTCGCGGTACAACTATGAGCGTACGCAGACCCATCGCTTTCAAAAGTTCTATAAATATTACAGTTTTGCCAGCCCCCGTAGGCATCTGTATGTAGCCTGTTCTCAAACCATTTTCTATCTCCAATTTGATCTTTCTAAATGTTTCAAATTGTCTTTCTCGCAAGACCCTCTCTTGTGGATTTGACTGATTCTCCTCCAAATACTCATCCAAATTGTTGAGAGCTTTAAGGGCAGTGCGAAGTTGTAAAGAATGTTTTTCTTCTTCTGCTGTAAATTTGTGTCCGAAAGCCTTGCGCAGATATAGACGATACAACTTATAGCGCATCGGATAGAGCCTCCTTATTTCTTCCAAACCGGGGAGCGTATTAGGGTCAATCCTATCATTTTCTTCGGCGACCGCTTCCGGTTCCGCCCCAAGAAGACGCACTATATCGGAAAAGGGAGCTAAATGTTCCGCGGGGAGCTTGTCTCTCTCATTGTCCTTTACTATGAGCTTCGTCACATCAGAAATCTGCTCTTCCAGATGGATAGCCTCCTTCCTTTTCGCTTTTGTCTGCACAACATACTCTTTCATTGTAAAGGCTATTATATCATGGTATAGAGTTTTTTTCCTTGCATTTTCTTGTATAAAAAGTAGGATAAGAATCAGTCAAGTACTCGCATAATCAATAGGAGGTTAATAAAATGAGCGTCCTCAATAATGTGAATGCTTTTCTCATAAGGTATGAGAAAATGGATGGTGTGCGATTTTCTATCCGTGTTTCAAGGTCATCACGAAATGGCACAGAAAGAGTAGAGATAGCCCTAATCTGCGCCAAAGTAGCGGATGGCAGCCAGAGTGGTTTTGACCAAAAAATCACCTGGCACAAGGGTTCGGAGAAGGCATACCAAGCATTCTCCGGGATCTACGATAAGCTCGTTACCGATCGAGATCTGGAGATTGTAATCACCTACTCCCCTCCCAAACAAGAAATCACAGAACCGAAGCCCTAGCGATGCGCAAACGTATCGCTAGTATTATTTGCAGCTTCAATCCCTATGCTAGTGATACTGCGTTAGACTTATCAAACTGTATGGGAAATTCATGCTTTAATCTTCCAATGTCTTCCTTGCTCATCTCAATCTCCACGGACTTAAGATTTTCTTCCAAATGCTCTTTCTTGGATGCCTTAAACAAGGTGATGACATTTTCCTGTCCCAGAAGCCATGCGAGGGAAATTTGAGCCTGAGTGCATCCGTATTTTTCTGCCATCTCGTCTAGTATTGTTATCCCCCTCTTCGCCAAGGATCCATATTGAAGCGGTCTCCATGCTTCTATGAATAGATCATTTTCTATCGCGTATTCCATCATGCCACAGCCCTCAAGCTCTCTGAACAAAAAATTGTAGTGAACTTGGTTTAACACAAACCTGTTTTTGCTACATGCCTGATACTTGTTTATGGTTTCCGGTAAAGCATTGCATATACCGATGTTCATTATCACCCCTCTATCCAGTAGATTGTCCAACGCTCTCATTGTATCGGTGTACGGAATGTCATGGTTTGGCATGTGAATAAGGTATAAGTCCAGATATTCCATTCCGAGATTTTCTAGAGACCTTTCGCAGGAATGTATAAGCTTCTCGTACGAGAGATTCTCTGGCGCTACTTTAGAAGTAACAAACAACTTATCTCTGTCATATCCGGATACCGCTTTGCCCAAGATGTGTTCTGCTACACCGGAGGCATACATTTCCGCCGTATCAAATCTCGCTACTCTAAGCGCAAGCGCTCTATGTATTGTCTCAACATCACCAATATCATCATAGCTTGGATCCTCCTGCCACTTTAGCCCGCCCATCTTCCAAGTACCAACTGCGAGAGAGGGTATTTCAAATCCCGATCTTAGTTTCTTTGTTGGTATTGTCATTCTGTTGTATATTTAAGCATATGACTACAATGATACAAGGAAAAGTAGTAAGAGGCAAGGGGTTCGGCAGAAAGCTCGGTTTTCGCACCGCAAACCTAGACAGGAGGTACTACTCGCGCAAGGGGCTCAATGTAAAGCACGGAGTCTATGCCGGTACAACAACCCTGCAAAACGGAAAGATATACAGGTCGGCCATTGTAATCGGTCCCTGCGACAAGATGGGTTTACCACTAATTGAGTCCCATCTTATTGGATTCAAGGGCGACCTGTACGGAAAACACCTATCATTGGAACTCTTGAAATACATCCGACCGTTCAAGCAATTCAAGCGAGAGGAAGACCTGGTAAAACAAATAAAGAAAGACATCCAAAATATCTTACGATACTTCAAGATGCGCGGGCTTTAACCCTATTTCTTCCCCACTCTTCACAGCTTCTTTTGTAGCCATATAGACAGCGACTACAAGGACAGCGATCCCTAGAAATTGAGTCGCGCTCAAAGTGTTGCCAAACATAAAATAGTCTATGAAGATCGCCGATGCCGGCCATGCAAGCTCGTAGAGAGTGCAGACTCTGGCTGGTGTTCTCTTTAGTCCATAGTAGTAGAAGAGGAGTGCCACCATGCCTGTGGAAAACGTAATCAGAAGAAGTGTCCACCATTGCTCCGATTGCAAAGTCAACATGTCGGATAGTTCGCCTCTGCCCAGAATAAATAGAAAAGCAAAAATAGGGGCAATCAGAAATCGTAGAGCCGTCCCCGTAAGAAAAGACACCTTGTTGAGTGCAACTTTACTAAGTGCTGTGGATGATCCCCACACGAGGCCTGCTCCGAGAGCAAGCGCCCCGGCAAGAGCCGTCCCCGCTCCTGTTACCAGATTCACTTCCAGATTTTTGAACGTTATCAAATACGCGCCACTAATTGCCAAAAGTGCGTAGAGCAAAAATTTTCTTGTAATCTTTTCACGAAGAAGAAGTGACGCCGCCAAAATCGCCGAAATAGGCTGAAGTTGCTGAAGAAGGACAACCACCGAAAATTGCGTAAAGTGAATTAGCTGAAGCGCGCTTGTGTACAAAACTGTACCAAGTGCACCGGAGAGCAGCGCCACCAGTGTCATCGCTCCCCATTCCTTCTTCGTCATCTTTGGAAGATCCTTCGCCCACTTGCCCACAAATAAAAAGAGTATCACAGCCCCCATGATGTGCTCCCAGAAAACTATAACCGTAGGAGGAAGTGAATATAGGCTCACACGAAGCACTCCATCAAAGCTCCAAAGAAGTGCCGCTATAACGATAAACAATGGACCAAATGCTAGTACTTTTTTCATATCTATTTAGTTTTGGTTAACCGAAAGTAAACCATATAATAACACAGGACAAAAAAAATATGCTATTAATCGGTGTTCACATAACTCGCTAGATTGTGAGCAGATTGGAAAATGGGTGGAATCAGACAAAAGCTTGACTTATCTATAAGGTTATATTATAATAGATATAAGCTTTTGATACTCGTGCGGGGCTCCGAAGCACTACAGACGTTTTACCCAGAGAAAATAGTCTGATTATAATTCCTGCACCCCGTAATCCAAACCGTAAGTAAGCGGTTTCTCAAAGTAGAATATGTATACATCAAACCGACCAAGTCGGACAAGTAAGTTTGTAGGTAGTAGAAAGCCCACTCCGTTTGCGCAGAAGGGTACTATGAACAGAACTGGAACCGCTTCCACAACAAAAAGTGCTCATTTTGGCATGACCAAAGATGGAAGTGCGAGGGGGGCATACGGAGGACGCCCGGGCACTGGGCGTTTTGGAGGCTTTAAAGGCGGGGGAAACAGAAGTTTCCGACCAAAGAGTGCTGGAGGTGGCGGGCGGAAAAAGATGCCGTCCTTTGACCCATCCAGATTTATAAATACAAACCCTGTATCGCTGAACGAAGAAGTCTACATTCCCAAACATCGCTTTGACAGCTTTGGACTAAATCCAAAACTCTCCGATGTCATAAACGGTATGGGTTTCGTAACGCCATCCCCCATCCAAGATCAGGTGATACCGGAGATTCTGGTGGGCAAAGATGTGGTAGGGCTCGCGGAAACTGGGACGGGTAAAACCGCTGCATTTCTCGTGCCACTTATAAATGAAAATATAAAAGATCCGAGACGACAAACTATCATACTCGCACCAACGCGCGAGCTCGCCATACAGATAGAAGACGAGCTACACAGGCTTTCCAAAGGAATGGGCTTCACTTCCGTCGTCTGCGTCGGTGGTGTGAGCATTGGTCCCCAGATCAAGGCACTAAGGAGGCCAAATCAATTCATCATAGGCACACCGGGTAGGGTAATGGATCTCCTCCGACAAAAAAGACTTGCAACTCGCGATATAAAAAATGTGGTACTAGACGAGGCAGACAGGATGCTGGACATGGGATTTATAAACGATATGCGCACCATCCTAGCGACAATCCCCAAGGAGCGCAGGACGCTTTTCTTCTCCGCGACCATGCCGGAAGATGCGAGAAAGATTATTAAAGATTTTTTGCGCGACCCAGTCATAATATCAGTCAAGAAAAAGGATGTGGTGAGTACAATCGCCCAAGACGTGGTTCCTTACGAACATCACACCAAGTTTGACACCTTACTCTCGCTTCTCTCCAAACCGGAATGCAAGCGTGTACTCATCTTTGGTTCAATGAAGCACAGCGTAGAAAAGCTCGCCAAACTCTTGACCACAAGTGGCGTATCTTCCGAGTCCATCCACGGCAACAAAAACCACACCCAACGTCAACGCGCGCTCTTGAGTTTCAAACAAGGGCGAGTGCGAGTCTTGGTAGCGACCGATGTCGCCGCCCGTGGCATCCATGTGGAGGACATAACCCACGTCATAAACTACGACCTACCCAACACTTTTGAAAACTACGTCCACCGCATCGGACGCACAGGTCGTGCCACCAAAAAAGGCATCGCCCTTTCCTTCGTCCCCAGAGCGCACTAGGATATCTTCCACGACAAAGAGTTGGGTACCCCAGAAAACAAGACGAGACACTCCAACAGTGAGGTCTAAATGACAACAAAGAACTGTAACCACTGTGATAATAGACGTGGTTGCAGTTCTTTGTTGTGCGTACTTTACAAAAAACCTATTTTTGTTAGATATTGATGTCCAACATTAATATCCTTATTTCGTGATATCAATATATCACTACTCAACCTCCACCGTAAAGCCGGCTGTACAAAAGCGCTTCATGTCAAACGGCATCTTCATCTCCACGTTCGCGTATTTTTTGTTGAAGTATTCCATCACCTTTTTATTGACCGCGTCTCTGTCTTTTTTAGATTTATACACGATAAAAGAAAACCAAATCTCTTCACCTTGCTTCGGCTTGACCATCTTGGGGAATGACCACGCCTTCATCCCATGCATGTCCGGGGAAAGATTATTAGCCCTACATTCCTTGTAATCAAGGGCACCGAACTTCTTCCAAACTACACTCGCTTCCTTTGCCATCTTCTTGTATATGCTCAAGTTCTTCTCCGGCACAGTAAACACAAACCCATCTACGTATTTCGCCATATTTGTTACATTAGTTGTTAATTAATCTCCTTATTTTTGCTGGGGGACTAGGACTCGAACCTAGATACTCAGGACCAAAACCTGATGTCCTACCATTAGACGATCCCCCAATAATTTACTGCATAAACAATATACACGAAAATAAGGCGAATTTCCAGCCAGGCTACATAGGTGAGAGGATGGAGCAAGAATTAGGAAGTAAGAAGACTGTTGTTGAGACCGCAAGATGTATACAACGGTTTTCCTTAATTCTTAATTCATAATTCCTAATTCTTCGTCAACCTTTTACCTCCTACAGTTTGACTGCCTCTATCATCATAAAGAGGGGGAATTCAAGCCTTGCATTGTCTTCGGCGGATTTTCTTTTGCCTTTGCCTGACTCTCTGTGCGATACCCACTCCTCTATTTTCTTTATAGCAAATCCGGAGTTCGCAAGCGTCTTTGAATAGACCTGAAGTGGTCTGTGAAATGAGACTGTATTCTCACCACCACCCTTTCCCGGGTGCATCTCTATTTTTGACTTGCTCTCAGACATATACGAATCTACTCTTCTGTATTGAACGCCTGCTTTCTCGTCAAACCCCCAGGATGATGACTTCGGTATTCTAAACGCAGGGTGATTTATGACCAAGACCAATCTCCCTTTTTCCTTGAGCACCTTGGCGCAGGCGTCAAATGTATCACTTATTTTCTGAATGTTTTGGATGGCAAGCACGCAAAGCACAACGTCCAGAGAACCCGCTTGAAGAAAATCCAGTCTATCTGACGTAGCCACTTTGTAGGTGATTTCTTTGGGACCAAGTTTATTTGCAATCTCTATAAGTGACGAGGCGGAGTCTATGCCGACAACTTTCGCGCCCTTGTCAAAAAAGGCTCGCGAGAAATAGCCTTCTCCACAAGCGAGATCCAAAACTCGGTCTCCTTTCTGTGCTTCCACGACACGCAAAAGGTTCGGCAATATCACTTTGGCATGATATGTGTCATCGCCTTTTAGATGCTCCGCGTACCAATCCCCCACTCTATCCCAGCTTGTATCTTTTGGCATATTTCTTAACTTGTGGGAGTAAGTATGCGACATAGTGCAAGCTCTAGCGGAAGCTCTGGTGTGGGCGTGTGTGACATCTGTTCGTAAGCAAGCAAAAGCTCTGTGAGTGATTTTGGCAATATATCAGATCCAGACCCCTTTTTGGAAAGCTCTAGTATCGCCTCAAATCTGCTGTCGGAAATCCTTCCCTTTATCACCTCTTTCAGCTTGGGAGAAAGAGCGATAAGTAATGCCTCCCTTATCTCCCGTATACAGAGCTTCAAAAATACCTTTAGATCCAACCCTGCGCTCTCGGCATTGTGTACTGTGGCAAGAGAAGTATCTACATCACGTGCCACGATAGCCAGTACCATATCATGCACCAGCTCCATCTTTGGAGCGCCAGATATTTTCTCCACATGAGGTCGCTCTATTGATTTTTTACCAGTCAATATTGTTTGTTGTAAGAAAGTAAGAGTATCGCGATATGATCCGTCTCCAAGCGTGGCAATGAGAGAGGCCGCATCCTTGTCTATTTCAAAACCCTCGCTTTTGGTAACTTTTTCTACAAATTTTGTGAGCACTTCTTCAGAAGGTCTGCGGAACTGGAAGTGCTGGCAACGCGATACTATGGTTGGTAGAAGTTTGTGTGGCTCTGTGGTAGCGAGAATGAAAACTACATGTTCCGGTGGCTCTTCCAGCATCTTCAAGAATGCATTGCCTCCTTCACGGGTGAGCATATGAGCCTCATCCATTATGTAGACTTTCTTTTTGGACGCAAAGGGAAGTACATAAGCAGCCTCACACAATTCTTTCATCTCGCCGATACCACGATTGGATGCCGCATCTATTTCATGCACATCTTCTCGCGAAGCACCAAGCGCGCGTGCTAATATACGAGCCATCGTAGTCTTGCCTGTCCCTCGCGATCCAGAAAATAGGTATGCATGCCCGGGATTGCCATTGTCTATGGCACTCTTTAGAGAAGAGACAACGTGATCCTGACCAATAACATCCTCAAATGTCGCGGGACGATACTTTATATACAACGTCCTCTCAATAATGTCTTTTTTATCCATATAAATTATAGGATAGAAGTTCAACTTCTATCTTTCGGGCGAGGATTCTGTTGTAGTGATGGAGAGCGGAGTTTTCTCTATTTCGGTATTCACATCACTTGCGAGAGCGCTATCTATAAGTGAACGAAAGTCCTCTATGCTTGCTGGCTGAATCTTTTCTCCGTTTAGGAAGAATGTGGGCGTACCAGGCACACGAAGTGCTCTCCCCATTTGCAAGTCCGCCTCCACTGCGTTTTTTACAGCTTGGCTCATTAGATCCTCATTCCACTTGTCCATATCAAGTTCCAACTCCTCCGCGTAAGCCACGAAAGTATTCCTAGGATTGCCTAGTCTAGACCAAGTTTCTTGACCCGCATATAGTTTGTCGTGCATTTCCCAAAACCTGCCCTGCAAATAAGCAGCTTCAGCTGATTGAGATGCCATGTCTGCGTTTGGGTGGATATTGCGAAGCGGGAAATGTCTAAATTCAAATGCCACTCTGTCACCATACTCAAGGAATAGTTCATCCAGTATTGGGGTGTAGCTCTTGCAGGCAGGACATTGGAAATCAGCGTATTCAGTGAGCAAAACGGAACTATTTTCCGCGCCCCTTACAATAGTCCTATCAGATTCTACCTTTTCGGCAGGATTCTTGGAGACATATTTTGATCCCCCGACCACTAGCGCTACCAAAACTACCATACCTACTATCCCCCACAATGTTGTATTCCCTTTTTGCTTGTTCAACTTCATATTATTATGTAATTACTCTTGTAAATAAATGCAATTTATGAGCTTGTAGGAGTTAGCTTCTAGCTTGTAGCTTTTGTTGACGGGTGTTGTTGTTCACGTCTTTAGTCGCAAGAAGCTACAAGCTAGAAGCTAAATCCTATAAGCTCACTACCATGCGCCAGTTTTGGAAGAAGACTATTATAGCATACGGAAACGCCCTAGCACACCTTCCACATCATCTGCGTTTTGTGTCTCCATCAGCGCTTCACGAAGCGCGTGCACATCAGGAATCCCCAGCGTATAAGCCTTGAAATGTTTACGCATGACAGCAAAACTCTTGTGTGATACTAGCTCGTCAAACAGCCGCGAGTGCTCCAGAAGTACCCGCATACGTTCCTTCGGCGCTACTTCCTCGCGCTTTATATCCGTATTGAAGCACCATGGATCTCCAAACACCGCTCGCCCGAGCATCACTCCATCGGCGCCATACTTTAGGGCGCGCTCTCTACCGTCTACCAAATCACGCACGTCACCATTTCCGATAAGGAGAGCTTTGCTTCCGCGCTCCTCCATAATTTCTCTAGCGCGGGCGATGCGTTCCCATCGCGCGGGCACCTTGGACATCTCCTTGGCGGTGCGCGCGTGTATAGTAATCGCCACGGGTTCTGTTTCCAAGAGCACCGGCAACCATTCCTCTAGCACATCACTTTTGTGTCCGAGACGAGTCTTCACAGAAACCGGCACGTCACCAGCCCCCTCTTTCGTGGCTCTCATTATTTCCATAGCACGCTTTGGATCGTCTATGAGAGAGGCCCCCGCGCATTGTCGACTAATCACCTTCGCCGGACAACCAAAGTTCACGTCTATGCCGTCAAAGCCGTGATCACTAAGTAGCGCCGCCGCATCGCGAAACTTGGCGGGATCATTTCCAAATATTTGCGCTACTATCGGTCTCTCGCTTTCATCATATTTTAGATCCAACATCAAATTCTCCCTACCCTTTGGGTGTAATAATCCGTCCACTGAAATAAATTCATTCCAGATCACGTCCGGCTTCCCATATTTGGCGATCACGCGCCGAAAAGCCGCGTCGGTAACATCAGCCATCGGCGCTAAGCAAAAAAACGGTTTATTTAGATTTCTCCAAAAATTTTTGAGCATAGCTACTCAACATTAGAACATCCAGGAAATTTGTCGGAATACTAAAATACAAAAAAAGGAGGGCGTAGCTCATCCGCGCGTCAGGGGTTGACGCAGACGAAAACTACACCCTCAAAAGCAATCCGAACCTTAATTATTATGCATGAGTAGTCCAACAAAGTCAATTCAGCGAGATGGGCGCATTCTCTCTCGGTGGCTTTGCGAAGATGTATATTTTCGTCTAATCAAGGTCTAGGCGGGTGAGGGCGACGTGGTCGCCAGCTCTAATTTTGCCCTCTATGATGCGACGCGCGACAAGGTCTTCTATGTGATCCGCGATAGCACGCCGCATGGGGCGCGCGCCAAACTTTGGATCATATCCATACTTCATGACCGTGCGTATAGTGGCATCAGTTATTTCAAACACAATACCCTTCTCTTTTAATCTGTCCGCGAGAGATCCAAGCATCATTCTCGCGATACTTCCGATCTCCAGTTCCGAAAGTGGACGATAGAATACGACGGCATCAAATCGATTCAAAAGTTCAGGTGGCATAACTCCGCTATCCACTATTTCGCGTACTAGCTCGTCTCTGTGCTTCTCTAAAGATATCTTTCCCACAACGCCCTTTGCGCCATTTTCTACAAGCGCGAAAATCTTTTCTGCCGCCGCGTTTGACGTAGCTATGATTATATTGTTTTGCAAAGAAACAGGTTTACCAGACATATCAGAAAAGCTACCTTCATCCAGTATCTGTAGAAAGAGTCTGCGCACCTCTGGTGAGCTTTTCTCAAATTCGTCCAATAGTACTACTGAGTAGGGATTATCGCGTATCATGGAAGACAGCGTTCCTTGTTTGCCACTTTCAAAGGAGCCAATAAGCCTAGAAACAGAACCGTCGTCTTGGTACTCTGACATATCAAGTCGTACCATTCGTTTTTCCGAACCGAAAAATATATCCGCAAGGGCTTTGGCAGTCTCTGTCTTTCCCACACCAGTGGGCCCCAAAAAAAGGAAGCTCCCCATTGGTCGCGTCCCACCCCTTATGCCAGTCCGTGCTCTGCGAAGGGCGCGCGCTACTGCCACGATGCCTTCTTCTTGTCCTACCACTCGTTTCTTTAACTCATCTTCAAGTGAGAGCAGTTTCTTTCCCTCGACAACATTCACTTTGCCGACCGCTATATGAGTCTTCTTCTCTATATACGCGTGAACATTCACTTCCTTTATGAGATTGGTCTTATTCTTTCTTGCTTCCGGTAAAAGTTCCTCCATTATGTCATGTATCTTATCCCTAGGAAGTCCTGCCGGAAAGAATTTGGGCGCGAGTGCGATGGCGCGCGCCGCCTTATAGCTTATGGGGACCATACCTCTATCCTCATCACGCGAGGCCGTGCGCAATACCTCGGCGAGCAACTCTGCCTCTGTCTCTTTGCCGATAGAAAGTTTCTCAAAACGCTTCCCAAGCTCTGGATTTGGTTCTATCCACTCATGATACGAATTTGAATCTACGACGGCAATCGTCGGGAGCGCGCTCTCTAGATACGGGTCCAAAAGAGCTGGTAAATCTATCCCCGCCTTGCGCGCAACACCCAGAAATGAACCAAAGTCATGGAATGCCAAGATAACATTACCGGCTTTTACAGCTTCATTTAATAACGTAACTAATTTATCCTCACTACTCCCTTTTGTGGCAGAGAGAAGTGACGCCCCATCTAGCGATAGGAGTCTCAATCCTCGCAATTTTGATAGAGTTCCATGAACCAAAATATTGGCAGTGGCGGATAAGAGCGCGTCCGCCCCACCGCCCTCACCACCGACTACAAGCACATTTCGCTCATGAGCACGCGAAAGCGTAGAAAAAAGACGCTCTATTTCTTCTTCTCTGGGAAGGCTTGTTTGCGTATATGAGTCCTTCGCCTCTTCTGTGAGATCGCGCGCGTATCTATCCAACATATAGGTGCCACCGTACGCCCACGCTCTCCCCAAAGATGGCAACGAAAGTAGGTTTCCTCTCCTCCACCACTCTTCCATTTCATTCTTCTGCACCGCTCTCTCTACGTACCAGCGCGTAGACGCAAGAAGCGCGCCCTCCCCTATCTCCGCCTTGTTCAAAAAAGTTGCAAATGAACTATCGTGCTTTACAAGAAGTGGCACGATGTCTAATATATCCAAGTCATCCTCTGTTTTCACATCACCATGATCCTCAATCTCACTCAATGTTAGTTTATCCGAATTTTCCAATCTCATTTTGAGATACAAATCCAAAGTATTCTCTTCTATCTCTAGACGAGAGAGAGCAAAGCGTCCGGCCTCACTTTCGCAAAACGTGCTGACAATATCATCGTACTCTTTGACCTTAAGAAGCATAAGAAGCAGTGCGCGGCGCGCCGGAGAAATGTCGCGAGCAGAGGAACGCGCGAAAGCTTCAAACATAAAAGCAGAGATCCAAAGACCGAGAAGGATCATAGCCAGCCCAAAAAGTCTAGAGAGAATACCGAGAAGCCCCGGACCAATAACGTATGTGAGAGTTATCGCAAATACAATAAGTGCAAATAATATAAATGACAATGTAATCAGACGATGACGAAGATCGTGCGAATGCTCGCTTTCCACTAGCTCCAGTTTCTTGAGTTCACGCTTTATCATAGTCCAAATATAGCTACAAAAAGACCGGAGATTATAAAGACGATTGCGAAAAGTGGCAAGATGAGCCACAGTAAAACAATGACTGGGAAAAGTACAATCATGAGAACGAGGAGTATCACTCCTACAAATATTGTGGGTAATCGTACCCACAGCCCAACCAATCGCATAAGCAAAGACACGATCATGTCTTCAAAAAATCCACTTGGATCAAAAGATCCGTTTCGTCTTTTGTCATCCATCCGTCGCCACGGGTAAAACAGCGTCCGCAAAAGAAGCGGGATAGAGAAAAAGTGGTTTAGGAATACTATTAGGTCACGCCAAAGCGAAACAAGGTCTCGCACTCCTTCTACATAATGCCACCTAAAGTATGCTGTAATTGTCCTTGCCATCTGCACTCATACATTGTAGCGCAATTATGACACTCTTTGTCCAAAAGGATGGGGATGACGCGAGTACAAAAGCCCGTCACCTACTCCAATATAGGTTGATACTTATCATTTATCTTTACTGTATGTTCTATTACTTCCAGTATCTCTTCTTTGGAAACAACTACACGCAGAGCTAACCCCTCCATAGTATCAGATGAGAAATACTGATCAAAGATAAAGTTGCCGAGCGAGTAAGCGATCACACTCCCCTTGTATCTTTCCACCGGTTGTACGACGTGTGGGTGATGACCCACCACGATGGATGCTCCCGCGTTTACCGCGCGTCGGGCGAAATCTTGCTGGCGAGCAGTTGGGGTCTTCTGGTATTCCTCGCCAAAGTGAAATGAGACTACGAGATGATCCACATCCATCTTCGCTTTCTCTATGATGCCTTTTATGTCGGGATGTGATGCCATAAGCACAACAGGTTGACCTTTCGGACCAGCGAGCCACGTGGGTCCAACGTCAGAGAAACCTAAAAATCCGATTTTGATGCCATTTCTCTCCATGACTCGCGGGCGCATTGCATCCTCCTCATCCTCGCCCGCCCCCACTGCAAGAATATCTCCTGTCCGCAAGCGAAGCAAAGTATCTTCAAACGCGGCTCTTCCCCAGTCTCCAATATGATTGTTGGCAATAGATACAGCATCAAAGCCGGCATTCCCAAGTGCTTGCACAAATGCGGGATCCATGCGAAAAGAGTAAGTGTTGCCGAGGTCGTAACCTTTGTCTGAAATAGGTCCCTCTAGGTTGCCGAATGTGATGTCCGCGGTTTTGAGAAGTGGCGCGAAATTGAAAAGGAAGTTGTAATCCCCCTTGCCATTTTGCCTTACACTTGCCCCTACTCCACGATCAGCCATAATATCTCCAACAAAGAGCAGGCTAACTTTCTCATCTTTCGCGCCTTCTTCAAACGCGCTGTCCTCCCACTTTAGGTTTGCCTCCGGCGCGAAGACACGCAAAAGTTTTGTGATGTCCTCATCTCTATTTACACTCCGCAAAAGTATTATGGCAAGATCCCTCTTCTCAAACTCCCCCATCGGAAAAGAAAACAAGGATACTGAAGTAAGTCCCGCTTCCGGTATGTAGCCTGTCTTTCCACCCAAGTAGCGAAGGTCGCCCGCGCGTACCAGCTTATTTACATTTGTCCACTTCTGTCCATTTGCACTTCGTTCTTTGGCGCGGGTGATTGCGAGTAAATCCTCATCTTTTTCGTAAAGCGCGCGAGCCAATACGAAAAGTTCGCGGGCCGTGGAAACAGTTTTGGGCGAGAGCCCTGCCGGTTCGTCTACTTTTGTATTCTCCATGCCGAGGTCGTGGGCAGTATCATTTGAGAGCTCCAGAAACTCCGTACGTCCCATGGTCTCTGCTATCACTTCAGCAGCGTCATTGCTGGAAACCAGAAAAAGAGGGTAGAGGAGATTGCTGATTGAATAAGTCTCGCCCAACCGCAAATTACCCTGCGTACCGTATGTGGCGAGAGCCTTTGCCGAAACTTTCGCGGTGGCATCGGGCTCCATATTCTCCCTCGCCACATAGGCGGTAAGTAGCTTGACGACTGACGCTATCGGTAGGACTTTTTCCGCGTTGCGCTCCAGCAATATCTCGCCCGTCGCCAGATCTCCCACTAGATAAGCGTGGGAACGAATCGCGGGTGTCTCGGTCTTTGTATCAGAGAAAACGCGACTTACGGCATTCCCGGCATCTTTCAACACGGAAGCTGCAGCTTCCAAACCGCTTCTTCCGCCAGAGACTAGGACTTTGTCGCCCTCTCTTACGAAAGCAAATACTCTTTCCGCATCTCTATCTAGAAGACGAAAAGAAGTTGGTGGGTTGGAGATGCTAGGTATCGCGAGCGCCGTGGCGGCAGATTGAAGTATGCTCTGAATATCCATTCTCGGCTCTCCATGCAAGAATGCGTTGCCATATAGCTGCACCGCGAAAGGATATATTGCTTTCGTGATGGGTGAGAGATGGTCGCGATCAATCCTTCCCACTTTATATTCTCCGGGTGCTATCTCCCAAAGTGATCCCGCCTTTGGTATGGTAATAAGAGGAAGTTTTGCCACCTCCATTCCACCCTCCATAAGTGACAAGAGTCTCTTGTCCATATCCAGAAAAAGTTCGTGCGCGCTTTCACCATCGTGAACCGCTCCTTCACTTACGCTTGTTGGTAGAAGTTTGGACACACCTCGCCCAATGGAAAGACCGATGATTACCGCGAGTACGACAAGGGAGACTGTTTTAATTGAATTCATTTGCGTATGTTCTATTCTGCTTCGGGCGTAGCTTGTGGACTTTGGGGTGCTGTCAATGCATATCTAAAGTAAGCTTTGTTTGGAAATCTTACGTCTACGTATTCTAGCATCTTTCCATCTTTTGCGTTCTTGTCTATTGCCTCAAGCGCCGCCCCTAGAGACCTCACTACGTTTTCTTTTTTCTCACTTTCCACCACTAGCAACTTCCATCCGTCATCTGTTATGAATTCAAGATCCCCCTCTTTCGCGCCCTTATGCGACACAACTGATACTACATTTAACCCGCTCTCTATGAGCACGCCCCGAATAGATAATATATTTTGAAAAATATCTTTACGATCAACATAACGCCCGACCGGACTCCCCCCTACGTCTCCTCCCATAAATACAAAAGCTCCGTCTGATACATTTATGGTGCCATCTTTGGGCGCGAATATGTACCCATACTTGTCCACAAGGTATTCTCTGGCTAGTACAATGTTTTCTCCTTCGGCATCCGTATCGCTTCGGTGCGTCTGACTTCGCCATACGTATATTGCTTCTCTATCAGAAAGTGAAAGTGTAAGTTCGTTCTTGCCACTCCATTCCACCTGCGCGCTCTCAAGTACGGGAAAGCTATCTAGAAGCGCTTGCTCCAGAGCAACTTTGTCTACCGTAAATATCGTACGCCGAGAGAGCAGGAAAAGTACCGGCGTCTCCAAAAATGCTTCAACTTTGGCGTTTATGATTTCCGCATCTAGTGATGTCTCACCGCTTACATTGACCCGAGCGAGCGTGAAACTCGGATTTGAGCCAAACCAGACCAAGCCCGCCACGAGGACTACCACTCCAAGCAATCCCAAAAAGAAAACAGCAAGCACCCTAAAGGCGCGTTCCCTATAAGACTCGCGCAACCCCAATCTTCTCGCCCTATTCATACCCACATTTTAACACACAAAAAGATTAAAGGTCGCGAAGATGTTCCTTGAGAACAGAGGCGAGGGCGGGCGAAAGATTTTCCGCCTTCTTGGCGAGCGTCCCGTGGGGCGCGTAAACGCGCACCGCGCTCTTTCCATCTTCTGTTATTCCAATACCGGCAACTACGACACCCGCCTCCCGCAATAGCTTTATCTCCTCCAGAAGTTTCGGTTCATTGCCACTCTCGCCGTCCGTAAAGATTATCACGATTTTTTTGAGCAGTCCTTCCTTTATTTTCTCCAGTGTATCCTCATCCAAACCTTCTCGTATTGCCTTTAATGTAGTGTAATCTGTGGTATGTCTGCCAGGAGTGGTGCGTAGCAACTCCGAAACTTCCACCCGCGCTTTTTCGGACAGTTCCGGCGACATCTCTTTTCTCGGCTTTTTGTCATCGTCTACACTATTTTGAAACGAGTATATCTCCGTACTCGTCAAAAGAGGGTACTCCATATCACTCTTTCTCTCCTCACAATCCTCCCCAAAATCTTTGAGCACCTCCATCGCAAGCACTCCGGCGCGTCTTTGCTCCGTACTTTTCGTACCTTCCTTCATGGAAACTGTACGGTCAAAGACAAGTGTAATCTCCACTTCTCCCGCCTTCTCACCTTTCCGCTCTACTATTTCAATCCTCTCAAAGACTCTTGGTTCCGGATGCCCCGCCTTGGTCTGGGCGACGGCGCCCGCGTGATCTATAAGCTCCTCTCCCTCCTCCACCGGATAGCGAGGCTCATGAACTTTCTTCAAGCGACTTGAAATAATCCTGCTCAGAAGTTCGCGCAAATCATCCTTGATACTCTCCCCCGTATCGGGATCTATTATATTTTCAAGCGATTGAGCAAGCTCGCGATATCTCAAGAGCGCCTCTTTTGAGACCCCGATCTTCTCCGCGTGCTCGCGAAGTGCTTTATCCAACGGACTTTCGGAGTGCTCTTTTTGCCACTCTTTGAATGCTTTATCTGTATCATCTGTAGAGATGGCGTGAGGATGCCTTTTGTCGGATCTTGCATAAGCATCAGCGAACATTTTGTCGGGGTCGGCTGACTTTGGTTCTCCGCTCTTGCCACTTTTTCCCTTCCCCTTGCCTTTTCCTGTCTTCTTGTCTTCCTTGTTCTTCTCCTCTATGTCTTTATCTAAAAGCTCCTTCACCACGGGCCAAACTTGCTCATTCTGAAACAGATGCCGCAGGGACATCGGTACGTCCGGATCAGTAAAGATAGAGAGAAGTGGCGTACCATCATCGTCTTTGAGTTCGCGCAATGCTTCCAACTTAATTCTTACCTCGGGATCTAGGGCGCATTTTTCATCGGGAACGCGCGCCTCGCGCAATAGAGCATCGCAAAACTGGACGTGCTTCGGTTCGGAGGTGAGGTCTAGCTCCGGAAAAAGGTCTTCTTTGTAGCAGAGAACTTCCACTTCGCCGATGTCTTCATTCGTATCCCTTACGACAGCTTTATTTTCACGAACATCGGCGACGCAATTGTCCATAAGCGAGTAAGCGCGCGAAGACTTGATGCGCTTTAGATACTGTTCAAATTTTAGAGCGCCATCATCTTCGGCAAGCACCGCCAATTTTTCCAGAAAATGTTGTATCTCATGTAGCGTGGCAAACGTCGTCTTTACCTCCGAAAGGTCGAGCTCGCGGTAAAAGCGCGGGTGTATGTATATCGTATTTGTATTGAGGTCAAAAGCGAAAGTATCCACCCCGGGTGGGGCGGGCTCTATATGAATTCTCCCGCGCGCCATTTGCTCAAATATATCACGATTTCTATCCGCGAATTCATAAGCCTCATTTGGCTCCGTCTTCTTCTCTACCACATCATCTGTGTCATCATGGACAACGTCCTTTCTCCCCTTGTCAACCTTCCCACCCTTCGCCAAGATTATATGCTCACGCCCATTTTTCATACAATAAATTATATTCTAAACGCCTTGTCCCCACCTTAATTCCTAATTCGTAATTCTTAATTCTTCGTTCACCTATCTGCGGACGAGCACGACCCGACCGTTCGGTTCCCAGACGCCGACGAGCCAGCGCGTGCTGCGACCCCACCTCGAGCCAACCTGATGCGCGCACGGCACAGTCGGGTGGCCGCCACTGTGGCGCACCGTGGAACCGAAGGTGAAGTGGAAGTTGCCGTCTGCGCAATCTTTCCAGTTTTGTTGTACGTCTGGGGGAGCGTTGTCGTATTCGGTGGTGAGCCATTTCCATAACTCCATGCCGGGGATGTGGTGTGTGGTGCCGAAGGTCTTTACGACGTATTCTGCCACCTCGGCGAGAGTTTTGCCTTGCATGTTGTGGGGCTCTTGACAGAGGTCTAGTATCTCTATTTTTTCTTTTTCCACGTTTGCGAAGTCAATCTCTTGGGTTTCGGGGTTTAGTGTGTATTCACCGACTCTTTCGGGGTCAATGTCGTCTTTGAGTTTTTGGTAGTCAATGGTGTGGAGTAGGGGGAGTGTTGGTATTTTGTCTTTTGCTTTTGTGATTTGCTTCGGAGTGTATCCCCAGAAGTCTTTGCAGGTTTGTTCTAGAAATGGGTTGTAGCGGAGGGCGAGGGCTTCGGGGGAGAGATTTGTTTCGGTTGTGCTTGGCGTGCCCCCCTTGTTCTTTCCATATAGAGCGGCCAGTTTCTGAGCCTTCGCTGCCATGCCTTTTGAACCACCTCTACTCCCAAATGGGTCCAGTTTGACAAGTTCGCGAAGAGGAATGTGTTTCTCTTTTGCGGACTCGTCTAGAACTCTCTTTGTACTCTTGCGCAGATCTTTCGCGATTGCGAAATCCAGCGTATCTTTGGGAAGACCCAAATCCTGCGCGGATACTGTACGCAAGAAACCTTTGAGTGCCAGTATCTTGGCTGCCAAGATGCGATCAGAAAGAGGATACTCTTCAAAGGTGAGACCAATGGAGAGACGCTCGTCTAGAAATTCGGCAAATGGTCTCTCGCCTCCTTTCTTTCTCTCTATTTTCAAGATATCCATAATCGCTTCTATTGTGCCTTGAGTCATCACCAGCTTCTTTAGTCCCTTTTTCTTGCCGGATACGTCCGCCACTCCCACGAGAGTAGCTGTTTCTTCTCTTACTGTCCCACTGTAAGCAATCTGTATTTCTTCCATCGCCTCACAGAGCTTTGGGAGTAAGTTTTGGAGATCGCTCCAAGATGCATGCGCGGAACCGTCCTCTTCCATCTTGCGATCCAGCATGATGTCGTAGGACTCATTTAGAGTGGGGTACGGTACTTTGATATTGTTTTGCTCAAACTCGCGGGCAATCTCCGGGGGCATGTCTACTTTTAGCGGATGTTTCTCTGACTTTAGGTTGGCGGTAAAGATCATCTGAAATCCCTTCGCTATCTTCATGGTTCCGTTGCCGAGAATATTGACCGTATCGCCTACTTTGGCGTTCATAATCTGTTTCAGGAATGGCATCTCCTCAGCGGGCAAGGATGTAAACTCATCAAAGATGACAACCCTGCCATATTTGATCGCTTTGGCAAGGGGACCATATATATCCACGGTCTCGGTGGCGCCCTCATTCGTGCCACGAAGAGCTGTGCGCACGAGCATGGCAGACTCGCGTGTCTGTGGTGAACAAGACACCATCTCAGCTGGGTGACCGCTGTACTTGCGCGCGGCATAGCGAGCGTAGGATGTCTTGCCGGTGCCTGTCGGACCATGGAGTAGCATCGGTTTGCCAATTAGCATATTGTCCCCGATTCTCTCTATGATATCTTCTGCGGTCGGGGTAAGTACGATATGTCCCTCACGAGAGAGTGCTCGCCTGCCTTCCACAAGTTCGTAAGCGCGGTACGCGTCGGGGTCGGACTGTTTGAGTGTGTCCAGTTTCTCCGATATATTCAAGATTTCTTCTCTGGCTGTCTTGTATGCTGATTCCTCGGCAGACTTTGCATATCTATTGTCGGAAGCTTTGGCGTTTAGCAATCTACGCATCGCGAAATGACGCATATCCTCCAGCGCGTGGCTCAGAGTATCAATCTCGGCAAAGGATTGTCCCATCTCTTTCACTATAGCCTCCTGGTCTACCTCTTCGGTTGCCTCTTCCGCCCCAGACTCCCTGTGCAAACGCGCCACCGCTTCGTCAAATGAAGTGTTTTGAAGTACAGTATTCGCTTCATCTGTCCTCTCACGAAACTTCTTTTCCATTGAATCTCGGAGAGTAGAGCCGTCCTCTGCCTCTCTCCTCGCGTTTCTATAAGCCTTGCGCTCCTCAATTATCGCGTAGAGATTGTCGCGGGCGGTACCACCCGCCTTTTTGGGTTTCTTCGTATTAACTTTGTCTTTATTTGGTGGAGTTCTTTTTTCCATAGAATGCAAAAGTGTTATATGGTGATCTATGCGCTATTGCCTCAAAACTACGTCACTCCTCTGCCGTAAGCCCAAAATCCTGTGGTTCTTGCATCGCAGTGATTGCAAGCTGTTTGACAATTATTTCAAAACACCGCCACAGAACGCGGCAATGGTCGCCTCCTGGTAAGTTTCCCTAATATGAGAATAATCATCGTACCTATGAAACACACTCTCCTCATAATCTGCCCGAGATACGGGATCCTTTTGAAAAATACAAACACCGTCTATGGCGCTCATCTCCAAGCCCGCGTTTGAAAATTGTAAGAATGATATATCAGGTCGAGAGCCGTTTTGCAAATCAGGAATGTATTCGGAAAATATATCATAAAGAATGCTGTGGAGCTTGATTTGCTCTTTCTCCGCCACTTGACGATCCGCGAAAACAACTCCAACGTCATAATCAGAATCTTCGCGAGCCAATCCAGATACACACGAACCAAACAGGTAAACAATGCCTACCCCCAACTCATCTAATCTTTTTTTGTCGTTTTCCGCTAATGTAATCATAATCATATTGTACCACCCGAACTATCTCACCGCCACAAATTATAGAAGTTGAACTCCTATAATTTCTTTGCCGAGATATGGGCGTAGGGCAAGAGGGACAGAGATGCTTCCGTCTGATTGTTGAAAGTTTTCCAAGATGGCGACGAGGAGGCGCGGGGTGGCGAGGGCGGTGTTGTTGAGAGAATGCGCGAATTGCAGTTTGCCGTCAACATCTTTGTAGCGAATGTTTAGTCTTCTGGTCTGGAAGTCGTGGAAATAAGAGCTGGAGTGAGTCTCGCGATACCTCTCTTCGGACGGCACCCATACTTCTATGTCGTACTTCTTGACTTGTCCAAGCCCCAAGTCTCCGCCACAATTTGTAACGACACGATAATGAAGACCAAGCTCTTGGATCATTTCCTCGGCATTTCCAGTAAGCTCTTCGTGCAACTCCACGGACTTTTGATGATCCGCTTCCGATAAAATAATCTGCTCCACTTTGAAAAACTCGTGCACACGCACCAGACCTTTTGTGTCTTTGCCATGCGCGCCGATTTCGCGCCTATAACATGGTGAGAAAACAGCGTACTTTATCGGGAATTTGGCTACATCCAAAACTTCATCCATATGATATCCCATGGTAGGCACTTCTGCCGTGCCGGCTAGATAGAGCTCGTCTTGCACTTTGTAGAGATCATCCTCGCTCTGTGGCAGATAGCCCGTACCCATAAAAGATTCTCTGCGTACCAAAGCTGGCGCCATCATCGGTACAAAGCCCTTTTGTGACAGCTTATCCATCGTGTACCGCCAGATAGACATTGAGAGTAGCGCCAGATCTCCTTTCAAAAAATATCCACGAAAGCCCGACACCTTGGTGCCACGTTCAATGTCCAAAAGATCAAGCGCCTGTCCCAGCCGTATGTGGTCTTTGGGAACGAAATTGAAAATCGGCTTTTCTCCCCAGACGCGCTCCTCACGATTGTGCTCATCGCTCCCTCCTTCCGGCACAGATACATCGGGTATATTCGGAACGAGAAGCATCTGCGTCTTCCACTTCTTCATCACTTCCTGCAATCTTTCCTCTTCTCCCCGCATCTTGTCCTTGAGGATCTGCATGCTCTCTATAAGACGCGCCCGTGCCGAAAAGTCGCGCTCGCCCGCGATATTCTGAGACGCGACGTTTTGTTCGGCGCGCGCCGCCTCTACGTCTTTCATAATCGCACGCCTCTCCTCATCCAAACTCAAAAGCAGATCAAGATCAAACTCAATATGTTTCTTCCTCCCCGCCTCGCGCAAAAGCTCCGCGTTTTCCCTTATGAATTTTATATCCAACATATACCGAATATCTTACCAAAAACCAAGAAAATTGCCACACCCCACTGTGAGTGGCTATCCACCGATAAAAATGCTAACATTCCAAACCAGTACAGCACTTGGACACTGAAAGGCGGTGATCCGCATGAGACTTGATTATAATCTTGCGGTTTATGAGAATAATAGGGTGTTTGTGGGTTGTCAGGCGGTTCTAACAGGGACGCTAAGTGAGTACAGCCATGAGATCGTCGGAGACGATAAGTGGCTTAGCGGGCTTGTGTTCCAGTATTTGAGCGCCGGAGCAGGCGTCTTGGAATTGGAGCACCCCGACCCAAATCGCACCACGCTGGAGGAGGAGCACAAACTCCACGGTGCGTGGCAAGCATATTGCGCCGCCGAAGAGCGCGAGGCAGCTTGGCTTGCAAGGTGGACATTTAGCAACGTCTTGCCTTCTCGTCGGAGAGGTGCCATGAGCCGAATGGGTAGCCCGTTTTATGCTACCATACCGGATCAGGACATGAGGCTCGCGGTAGTATCTATCGCAAGAGGTGGAGACGAGCCTACTTTCTTTGCTAGAGATATCATCTCAAAGCAAATTAAGACGCCAATCCCCACCCTCCGCGCCAGCTGTCAGCGAGTAGACAGCAGTGCGCAGATAGTGCTACCGGAAGGCATTTCTAGGGCGGAAGAAGCATATCTACCGGGGCTTCCGTATTTTGAAGTCCCTCCCGTTTGGCTCCCCCGTCCTACGCTGGAACATAGCGTCAAAGGTACCTACAACCTGACGGGCAGGAAGCTGATCGCGGTAGAGGCGGCAGATGCTTCCGGTACGACCTGTGCAGGTTTGTTTCCAGAGGTGTTCCTGAGATGCAGGAGTATTCCGGAAGAACTGATTCTTATATTCCTGAATGCCCATTCCGTGGGTATCAGATACCTACAGGAGGAGATCGCCAAGGTTTGCGATGTTCCGATCACCATCGTGGTAGGAATGTTGCACGCCGGTCTTGATCTCCATTGGTATCTCCGAGGTCCCGGGATGTTTGATGGTGGCAAGATGCGCCATCTGACGAATGGATAATTTTAGAGACGGAGGCACCGAGCAACAAACAGATTGCTCGGTTTTTTACTACAAAAACCACCCCCACCCCAAAGTTATCCACATTTTTCCGCCGTTAAACACTAAGTGTTTATTTGGTGGTTATCCACAGGGTCGGCGCAATTATTCCTAAACTGAGTGCAGTTATGGACGAACTTGTAGGAGTTAGTTTGCCTGCCTGACAGTGAGGCGGGTAGCTTATAGCTTTTGACGGGTGGTGTGATTATCAACGTCATCAGTGAAGCTACAAGCTACAAGCTAGCTCCTAAAAGCTCAACCCATGCGCCAGTTTTGGAAGAAGTCTATTGTTGGACAGAACGAATGTCCAGTATACGAGCAAGCGCCTCTATATTGCCACGACGGACAAAGGTGGGGATGCCAAGCATGCAATTTTCTTTTACTAGAATGGCGGCACCGCCAGAATTACCGCGCTCCACTTTTGCGGAGGTGATGAAGTAATCATCTTCAAAGCCGGAAATTATGCCGTCCGTTGCCGTAATGTCTCCTTCTGATCCGATAGAAGGATATCCGAGCACCAGAAGCGTGTCGCCGAGCTTCGGTGTCTCCGCGCAACGATCTGCGGGCACACTGATCGCGCTTTGAAACGCGCCGGATGGGCTACTTATATGCAACCTACCAAAGTCAAGCGCATCATCCGCGCTCACCTCTATCTCTTTTCTGGATGTAAATACAGTAGCGGTAGAGCCACTTCCGGGAAGAGTTATCGTGCAGGAGGTCGGGGAGACTACTCTGCTCGTGCCACCAAATATAACATGACTGTTGGTGAGCACGGACACCCCACCTGTCGGTGTGTCTGCAAAACGCATAAGGACGCCCGATCCAAGAGAAGTGGAGCCACCCACGCGACAGGAGACTCTTACTATGCGCGGTCGCCATGTTTCAATAATTTCTCCGAGCGTATTTTCGCTTATGGAGGTAGAAAGTTCTTGTTTCAGGGCAGAGAGCGCGACACTTGCCTGTAAATTATCCGCCTTTCTAGAAAGTTCTGTCAATTCTCTTGCACGCTCCGCCTTCAAAAGATCGGCCTCTAGCTTGACCCTACTTGCTTCAGATTTTGCCAAATTTTCCTTGAAGCCAGCGATCGCCACCCCTGCCGCTTTTTCTATATCATCTGTCCTTCTGGCAAGAGCTAGAAGTTCTGCGGCAACACCATCGGATCTTTCATGTTCTGCCACAAGCGTATCTTTCATCTCCGCCACATCTCTTCGCAATCGCAATATGCTATCATAAGTCCACGCCACAAAATACACCTCCGCCGAAACGACTACGAGAAGTGCCACTAGTATAACCAATTTGTAATCTTTCCACCTTTCCATAATCAAGCTACTTTGAATTACGAAACTCTCAGTTCTCCCCTCCCCTGGATAGGGGAGGGCTAGGGTGGGGTAGATTTTCATTCACACGACCCCCTCCTAGCCTCCCCCTAAACCCTCCTTCGCATAAAGCTACGGAAGGGCAAGCAGGGGGAGGGAGAGATTTGTAATTCACAGTATATTATACCGCACCCGCCCAAAATGACTAACGATCGGTGTCGTATATCGGTAATTAGCCATTTTGGTGGAGTTTTTCAAGTTCCTTGATTTCGTCGCGGAGTAGGGCTGCGGTTTCAAAGTCTAAAATCTTGGCGGCGGAGTTCATCTGCTTTTCTTTTCTGCGAAGAAGCTTGCGAACGTCAAGATGGGTGAGCTCCTTTTCCAGTTTGACACTTGCTTTGGCAATTATATTTCTTCTTGCTTCTATCTCTTCGGCGATATCTTTCACGGCTTTCTTGATTGTCTTTGGGGTGATGCCGTACACCTTGTTGTGTGCCTCTTGTTTTTCTCTTCTTCTGTTGGTCTCATCCATCGCCCTTTGCATGGAGCCTGTAACGCGGTCTGCATAAAGTATCACGCGTCCCGCGGAATTGCGTGCCGCTCTTCCGATCGTTTGAATAAGAGACGTGTCAGAACGCAAAAAACCTTCCTTGTCAGCGTCTAAAATGCCGATGAAAGAAACTTCGGGAAGGTCTAACCCTTCACGAAGCAAGTTTACCCCCACAATACAATCAAACTCTCCGCGCCGAAATTTGGATATAAGAGTGATGCGATCAAGTGTTAAAATGTCGGAATGTAGGTACTCGGCTTTCACTTTTCTATCCTTGAGATATGAGGAGAGATCTTCCGCCATTTTTTTGGTAAGAGTGGTTACGAGTACTCTACTCCCTTTTGCGACTGTCTCTTCTATCTCGGTTATCACGTCTTGGACTTGTCCCTTATACGCTCCTTCTTCTTTTACAGGTCTAACCAAAACGATTGGGTCAAGAAGTCCTGTTGGTCGTATTATCTGCTCCACTATCTGATCACTCTCTTCCCTTTCTTTTCTCGACGGAGTTGCTGACGTATAAATTACTTGCCCTATCCTTTGCTCAAACTCTTCGTAGCGAAGAGGTCTGTTGTCTTTGGCGCTAGGTAGACGAAAGCCGTACTCCACTAGAGTATTCTTGCGTGATCTGTCTCCCGCGTACATACCCTCTAGCTGGGGTATCGTAACGTGCGACTCATCTATGATCGTGAGGAAATCAGCGCTCCCGTCACGGCTCTTCGGAAAATACGAAAGCAGTGTATCTGGTGCTTCTCCCTCATTGCGACCCGACAGATGTCGCGAGTAATTCTCAATTCCAGAGCAATAACCGACTTCTCTTATCATCGCGATGTCTTCCACGGTACGCCTCTCTATTCTTTCGGCTTCTAGGGATTTACCCTCATCACGAAACTTTTTCACCTGCGCCTCCATCTCTTTTTTAATCACAACAAGCGCGGACTCCAGCTTATTCTTGTCAGTTATGAAATGCTTGGCAGGAAAGAGAAAAAGCGATTCCCTCTCTTCCAAAAGTCTCATGGAAACAGGATCTATTTCTTGGATACGCGACACCTTTCCATCTTCTATATCCAGTGAGTACACAACTCTCTCGGAAGTAGGCATAATCTCCACGTTGTTGCCGATGGCTCTAAACGTACCGGGAGTAAGATCGGCGTTTGTGCGCGTAAAAAATACAGAAACAAGTTTGCGCAATAGTTGATTGCGCTCTATCTTCATCCCTTTCAGAATTTTCATATGTTCCTTCTCGTATTCTTCCGGAGAACCCAGTCCGTAGATGCAAGATACCGAAGCCACGATAATCACATCTCGTCTCGTAAGAAGTGCTTGTGTAGTGGCATGACGAAGGCGCTCAATCTCTTCGTTGATTGAAGCGTCCTTCTCTATGTAGGTATCAGTAGAGGGCATATATGCCTCCGGTTGATAGTAGTCGTAATATGACACGAAATAATGCACCGCAGACTTTGGAAAAAACTCGCGGAACTCCTGCGCCAGTTGCGCGGCGAGTGTTTTGTTGTGCGCGATAACGAGTGTCGGCTTGTCATACTTCTCTATTACGTTCGCAATAGTAAATGTCTTACCGGTAGCGGTAGCACCAAGAAGAGTCTGCTTTGACATCCCCTCGCTTAACCCACGCAAAAGCCCTTCAATCGCCCGTGGCTGATCCCCAGCCGGCTGATACTCAGATTGTAAGCTAAAGTTTGACATATGGGATTAATAATCTTATCATAAAGATATACATACTAATAGACATTAATTATGAAAGAAGAACCACAAACACAAGACGTGGCGATAGAGAAGACTTTTTCAAGCGAACGGGATGTGAACGGCATAAACCTTAAGATGATCGTGGATATACCAAAAGGCGGTCCGGGCATAAAAACACTTGAAGTGAATGGTGTCATCGTACCCTTCGGCGAGATAGTGAAGCTAAGTAACGAATTGGATGCGCAACTAAAGGCTCATTGGCAAGATGCTTCCAGAGAGCGAGCAAAAAATGCACCGAGACTTGGAGAAGGCACATCGGACTAGCCTCAGGAAGTTTTGACTTTAGAATACGAAGCGATGAATTTTTCCTTGAAGTTTGTATAGTTTTTTTCTCGTATTGCGGATCTCACTTCTTCCATAAAGCTCATCATAAAGCGTAGATTGTGTATGGTTGCAAGCGTAGAGGCAAGCATCTCTTTGGCGCGAAAGAGATGGTGCAAGTAAGACCTTGTGAAATGTAGACAACTGTAGCATGAACAATCATCTTCTATGGGAGTGAAGTCGCTTCTAAACTCTGCGTTTTCTATAGACATCCTTCCATAGCGCGTCATAAGTGTGCCGTTCCTTCCCCACCTTGTAGGCAAGACGCAATCAAACATATCGCAACCGTTCTCTACCGCCTTCAAAATATCCAGTGGTTCTCCTATGCCAAGAAAATGTCGCGGCAATTCTTCCGGAAGTAACCTGTTGACACATGCGACTACTTCGCCCACATCCTCCTTATCAAAAGATCCCCCAATCCCAAAACCATCAAAGTTCATAGCCCCTATTATCTTGGCGCTTTTTTCCCGAAGCTCAATTTCTCTCCCACCCTGCACTATCCCCCACAATTCAGTAGCCGTGCTTCCCGCCTTGCCTATTTTCTTGTGAGCAGAGAGAGAGCGTAATGCCCATGCGTGAGTGCGATCAAGCGCCTCGCGTTGGTATTTGGTGCCCGCGTGAGGTGATGTGCACTCGTCAAAAGCGAACATTATGTCAGCGCCAAGCGCGTGTTGTATCTCAATAGATTTCTCAGGTGTGAAGCGATGGGGCGACCCATCTATATGGGAGCGAAACGAGACACCCTCATCATCTATATTCATAAGAGGAATAATGAGTTCTTTACACTCCGTGTTCTCGTCTTCTTTTTTCGCTATCTTGGAGACGGAACGTCCGATAGCGGCCCCGAGCGAGAAAACCTGGAAACCTCCAGAATCCGTGATGGTGGGACCCTCCCAATTCATATACTTACCCATCCCACCCGCCTCTCGCACAACATCCTCACCCGGTTGCAAATATAGGTGATAAGTATTCCCGAGTACCACTTGCGTGCCAGTTGACTTGACTTGCTCCGGAGTGAGCGACTTCACCGTAGCCTTTGTCCCCACAACTGCAAAATTCGGCGTCTCTATGGCACCATGCACTGTCGATATTTTCCCCGTTCGCCCAAGCGAACCTTTTATTTTCTCCTCAATTTTAAACGGCATATCCCTAACTCCAAACCAACATTATATGTAAAACCAAAACGCGTTGTCCCCACTCCATCGTCATTGCGAGCATAGCGAAGCAATCCAGTGTCTCTTTGTTTACTCCTGGATTGCTTCGCTATGCTCGCAATGACGAAAGGTTCAAGTCGTGCTTGGCTAATGTCGGAGGGTAGGGACAACGCGATGATTTTTTACACATTATACCACACATTTCTGAAATAAAAGGGGTCAGACCCCTTTTATTTCAGAAATGTGTGGTATAATGTTGGTTTGGAGTTAGGTAAGGTGTGGGTAGCGACGTTTGCGAGCAATGCGAAGAACAGAGCGCGCTAAAACGATCGCAAGTATACTAAAGACGAGCGCGAGGAGAATCGGTTTAGACACGAAGAAAAGCAGTATTGCCACTCCAATATATTTGGCGTAAGTGAATGGATCTTTTAACCCCGCGGTAGCCGCTAGTGAACTACCAAAATACTCTTTGACGTCCTCAAGCGATGTAATACCCTTGTCTTCTGATTGCTCGCGATTGTTTTCGGGAGTACTCTTTTTCAGCTCTGTTTTTAGGTTGTTTTTCTCATCAGTTAGGCTTTTGGTCTTAGCTTCGGCCATGTCATCAAATGCGTACACCATTGCTAAAACAGGATCAGATACAGATTCTGGCAATCTTGACACTACCGGTAAGACGGCTGTCGCGAGCGTCGTGCTTGCAAGTGCTACGATAGGTTTCAGATTGTCTTTTTTATCTTGATGAATAACTCTTTCTATTAGAACCACCTGCGCATCAGATTCTTTGTTGGTAAGTGCTAAAGCTTCCTTTTGTCCATCACGTGCCAGATAAGCTTCTACAATCTTCGCTTTGAGACTTTGCGATCCACTCTTTGACACCCACCTTGTACTCACCTCCGTTAGCTCGCCACCGTTTACCGCAAATGGCACTCTCCCCACCTCCACCCCGTTTGCCAAAAACGCGACTTCTCCGCGCGCGCGCTCCTTGCCACCATTCCAAACTCCCGTATATAAAGTAACCGTCTCGCCCTCGCTAAATGGAAAATGAGAATACCAGAGATTGTTTTCTATAATCCCCACATCCGCCATAACCGTGGACAATGGGAACACTGCGAAAGCAAAGAACAGACCCAAACAAAGTATCTTTATGGTATACATTAAACGTAGAATTATGAATTAAGGGTGAGCTTGTAGGAATTAGCTTGTAGCTGTGCGAGACACGTTGTCATTGTGAGGAGCTCTGCGACGCAGCAATCCAGATACAACAATACAGTTCCGTGTTTCCTGGATTGCCCGCCCCAACGTACCGTTCGGTACGGGCGGGCTTCGCTTGCGCTCGTAATGACGACATGTCTCGTGAAAGCTACCAGCTCGTCCGTCAAAACCTACCAGCTACAAGCTAACTCCTACAAGCTCATCAACCTACCGCGCTGATCACACATCCAGCGTCGCCATCTTGGCGTGAGTTTGGATGAAAAGTTTGCGCGGGGCTACTTCGCTTCCCATTAACATGTCAAAAGTTTCATCGGCGAGAGATGCGTCCTCTACTGTGATCTGCTTTAGTATTCGCCTTTCAGGATCCATGGTAGTCTCCCAAAGCTCTTTGGCGTTCATCTCTCCAAGACCTTTATATCTCTGTATCCTCACATTTACTTTCTTCACACCTTCTTTCACTTCCACTTCGGCTTCTACCTGAGCTTCTTCCTCAGTTTTCTCCTCCACATCATCTTTCTCTACATCCCTCGCGTCCACTCCCATCTCCTTTAGTACTTCTGTCTTGCCATCCTCTGTGTACGCGTATCTAGCATCCTTACCCTTTACTATTTTATAAAGTGGGGGCTGGGCGATGTAGATGTAGCCACCATCTATAAGAGGGCGGAAGTGCCGATAAAACAATGTAAGGAGTAGTGTGCGTATATGCGCTCCGTCTACGTCAGCATCTGTGGCTATGATGAGTTTGTGATATCGCAATTTAGTCACATCAAATACATCCCCAATGGCTGTACCTAGCGCGATTATAATATTCTTCACTTGCTCCGAACCGAGCATCTTGTCCAGTCTGGCTCTCTCCACATTCAAAATCTTTCCGCGGAGCGGAAGTATCGCCTGCATCCTCCTATCCCTCCCCCCTTTGGCCGAACCGCCGGCGGAATCTCCTTCCACTATGAAAAGTTCGGATTCTTCGGCGCTCTTACTCTGGCAATCTGCGAGCTTGCCTGGAAGTGTCATGCCTTCAAGCGCGCCTTTGCGCAAGACTGAATCTTTGGCAGCCTTCGCCGCTTTGCGAGCACGCATTGCGAGCACGGATTTGCTGATTATGGCGCGCCCGTCTTCCGGATTTTCCTCAAGATAAAGCGCAAATGCTTCTGAGAAAATGGTTTGGGTTGCGCTCTGGGCCTCCATGCTTCCCAGTTTTGCCTTTGTCTGTCCCTCAAATTGTGGGTCGGGAAGCTTCACTGAAATAACAGCCGTCAATCCCTCCCGCACATCATCTCCGGTAAAACTCTCGCCCCCGTCTCCCTTTGCGAGATTATTCTTTTTTGCGTAATCGTTAACCGCCCGAGTTAGCGCGGTGCGAAAGCCGGTGAGATGTGTCCCACCCTCCGGGGTGGACGTGTTGTTGGCGAAAGTAATCTCGTGCGAACTTATATCATCTATGTACTGCAACCCGATTTCAATCGTAATGTTTTTCTTTGTGGCTTCATCTACATAATCTTTTTCAACATAGAAAATATGCTTGTGAATGGGAGACTCATGGATATTGAGAAATTTGACCAGCGAATACAATCCACCTTCAAAATAAAAACTTTGTGAAGGTGCTTCTATCCCAAGCTCCGAAAACCAAAAGACCGCGTCAGCATCGTCTTTTGGACCAAATTCCGATTCGCGCGCGTCTATAAGACGCACCCTAAATCCCTTTACCAAATAGGCCTGCTCGCGCATATGACGAACAAGTTTATTCCAATCATAAACAGTTTCAGAAAATATCTGGTGATCAGCTTTGAATGTTACGATAGTTCCGTTCTTTTTTGATTTTCCAACCTCGCGTACTTTGCTACGCCTCACACCCCTATCATACTCTTGTGAATGTACCCCTCCATCTCTATGCACCCTTACCGTTGCCCACTCGGAAAGTGCGTTTACCACAGACGCGCCCACACCGTGCAACCCCCCTGATATTTTGTAGCTGTCTTGATCAAACTTTCCGCCCGCGTGAAGAGTCGTCATCACAGTTTCCAGCGCGGAAACTTTTGTCTTTGGGTGAATGGAAACCGGTATACCTCGTCCATTGTCCGCGACACGCACCACGTCCCCCGGAAGCAAAACTATCTCCACTTCGTTTGCCTCTCCCGCCATCGCCTCATCGCGAGAGTTGTCAAAAATCTCCTTTACAAGGTGGTGCAAGCCCTCGGGTCCGGTGGATCCTATATACATCCCGGGACGCTTACGCACGGGCTCCAACCCCTCCAAAACGGAGATGTTTGAAGCGTCATATTTGTGCCCTTTGCCTGTTTTCTCCGCCTTTTGTTTAGCCATATTTTGCTATATAATCAACATCCATTATATCATACAGGACACCATTTTCAAAGCCTGCGCATTGGTGTAAAACCCAAACGCGTTGTCCCCACTTGTTCAGAAGTAAGAATTAGGAATTGAGGAAAATTGAAAATTGAAAATTAACTCGCTTTCTTACTTCTTAATTCCTACTTCTTAATTCTATTAGCGGACTGTCCACCCTTTTCTTTCCACTTTCTCTTTTATATTTTTCATCACCATGTCCACTTCCTCATTTGTTAGTGTTCTATCGCTTGACTGAAACACCAATCTATACGCATACGATACCTTGTTTCCCCCCTCCTTCTTGAAAGTATCAAAAAGCTTTATGGAGACCAAGAGCTCATCACCATCATCTTTTATCAACTGTTCCAGCACGCTCCTCTCCCCCTCCGTCCACACGGCGATATCACGCACAACAAAAGGATACTGGGACGATTTTATATACCTAGCACTTATTTCATTTTGTGGTGGCAAAATATCTCCCGGCTCCGGATTGGGTAGGCTGCCTATGATCTGCTGTATCTCAAACTCTATAACACCATGCGTTGTGCCCTTTAGTATGTCGTACTTTATAGACTGCAAACCGAACTCGTGTTGCAAGTCTGAAATCATAATCTCTGCAACAGCTCTAGCGTCGTATCCCTTCCCCACGTCTTCTATCCCAAATGCGAGTTGCACACTCTCATTATTTTCATTAAAGACATGTCCTATCTCAAATATCTTTACTTGCTCTATCCCAAGGATATCTTTATACGTTCTGTTCCAATCCAGTTTTTCCAAAATTGCAGGTTTGAGCGAGTGACGAAGATACGGCTTGTCAGAAGCAATCGGGTTCTCTACGCGCACACTTCCAGTACTTCTTTTATCTACGAAGGAATATGTCATCACCTCCGAAAAACCCTCGCGAATAAAAATATTACGCAATCTCTCACTCCAGTAGTAAGATGGCAATATAGCCTGTCTCTCCATCTCCACAGGTAATATTCCGGGTAAATTTTCATATCCATAGACCCGCGCGATTTCTTCTATGAGGTCCGCCTCCACTCCGCTCGCGTACTTTGCCAGCCCTTTTTGTTCATACATATCGCTCCTCTCGTATGGTACAGAAATTTCATATACATCCTTCTCCTTCTTCCATTGCCAGCTCGCGTGTGTTTTGAATCGGTCCAGTATATTCTCTATCTCATGCGCCCTAATGTCTATGCCCATCGTGTTCACGACATTCTGTGCAGTTGTTCGCAGTACTTGCTTTGAACGAGGAGAGGGAAATACATCCAACACATCCTCGGCAACCGTCCCGCCTGTTATCTCTGCCACCAATCTGGAAAGCTCTTCCATTCCAAGCATGACCTGCTCCTCGGCGAGATTATTCTCAAAGCGCTTTGAAGCCTCAGTGCGTAGATTTAACTTCTGTGATGTCCTTCTTATAGATATAGGATCAAAACTGCAACACGAAAGCAGCACCCTACTAGTCCCTGAATCTATTTTTGAATAATCACCACCCTTTATGCCCGCCACATCCAGTGCATTGTTTCCATCACTTATAACCCCTATATTGCCGTAGAGATTGTAAACCTGACCATCCAACGTTGTTATACTTTCCCCTCGTTTTCCTTCACGTATTACGATATCTTTTTTATTTTGGTCGCCATCCAGTTTGTCATAATCAAAAGCGTGCCCTGATTGTCCGTAAGAAAACATCACATAGTTTGTAATGTCTACTATATTGTTAATAGATCGCTGATTCATGGCGAATAAACGATCTATTAACCATTCCGGGGACGGTCCAACTTTCACATTTTCCACATATCTCTTGGTAGCTCTCCTGCATATATCCCTAGCTTCAATAGATAATGTGATGTAATCTTTGGTAAAGAGACCACTCTTTCCTTCAAAATTTGGAGGACGAGGCTTAAGTGGTCTATTTGTAAGAACGGCCAATTCCTTTGCCAAGCCATAGTGACAGAGCAAGTCAGCCGCCCTGTTTGGAAGAACTTTAAAGTCAAGGACGGTATCTTTTACACCAGAAGGAAGATTTATCTCCTCTATGCTTTCCACTTCGTTGGAATGCATGGTGAGAACGCGAGCAATCTCTTCCGCTTTTGGTAGCGGATCCTTGAAAAAATCCTGTAACCAATTTATTGATACGAGCATAAACTAGAACTGATTTACTAAACGCAGATCGCCACTGTGAAAAAGTCGCACATCATCTACTCCAAAACGAAGCATGGCAATGCGCTCTATTCCCATACCAAAAGCAAATCCCTTCCACTCTCTCGGATCAATGTCCACCCTATTCAATACGGAAGGCTGCACCATTCCGGCACCCATGATCTCTATCCAACCAACCCCCTTGCACACTCTGCAATCATTCTTTTCTCCACTACATACAAAACAAGACACATCTACTTCAACACTTGGTTCGGTAAAAGGAAAATAACTCGGACGAAAACGGACGTTTGATTCTGTTTTGAAAAGGCGAGTAAAAAAGACTTTCAAAACGCCCTTCAGGTTGGCGAGCGTTACATGACGATCCACCATCAGTCCCTCCAACTGATAAAATTGCGCCTCGTGAGTGGCATCGGTTGCCTCGTATCTATACACTTTTCCGGGCACAATAATACGAAGTGGAGGCTTATTGCTCTCCATATATCTAGCTTGCACGGGGCTCGTGTGAGTTCTCAAGAGAAGTCTATCCTCAAGTGGGCGCGTCCAAAACGTGTCCCACATATCCCTTGCCGGATGATCAGCAGGAATATTCAGCATGTCAAAGTTGTATTTCTCCGTCTCACGCTCCGGACCATCCGCAACAGCGAAGCCAAGCTCCCCGAATATATCCACCATCTCGCGAATAACCGAAGATATAGGATGCTTGTGTCCCAGATTGTCTTGCATATTACTAACCATTTTACCTCTTTAAGCAAAAAATCTCAAGATAGGACTCACGAAAATGGTGCATTTGCACTGGTTTCGCAATTTTATCTCCCGCGACGTAGGTCTGACTACGTCTTGGTCGTCAAAATTACTCCAACCAGCACAACTGCATCCATTTTCGTAAGTCCTATTAGACCTCTTCCAAAAGTGGCGCATCTGCAATGTCTTCTATCTACACATTCCCGCTTTGTGTATAGATACACAAAGCGGGAATGTGTAGTTACTAAATTACTGGAGATGTGTGGTCATGAAATTACATAGTAGTTGCGCCACTTCTCTCTGTCCCACCTCGTCGCGAAATGCATGATCGGAACCTTCTATTGTTCTCCATTCTTTATGTTCATTCTTGAGTTTGTCAAAGTAGGTTTTGTTGTTATTAAATGATATAACATGATCATTGCTACCATGTACCACCATTACAGGACCTTGGTACATTTCCAAAAAAGTGATGGGGTCAAATTTCTTCATATCATCAAATATTCTTTTTCCAAGACGAAAGTCTCTATCAGGCATCTGAAAAAACGGCTCGGTCTCCAAAGTCTTGTGCACAGCCCCAAAAAAAGTTTTTGCAAATAGTGTGGTTGGATGAAAAAAACTGGTATCATAATTCAAAATGGGATTGACTAGAAACAATGCTTCTATCTCCCCTTCATATTTTCCTGCATAAATAGAAGCGATACTGCCACCAAAAGATGCACCTGATATCGCTATCTTTTCTACTCCATTTTCCCGAAGAAATCTTATAGAAGTCTTAACATCTTCAAGCTCTCCTTCTATGGAAGGGTCTCTCGCAGAATCTCCCGTGCTCCTTCCGTGCCCCCTAAAGTCAAAAGCGAGCAGGTTTATCCCACTATCTTTTAGTGCCTCTATTGCCCGCACATGTGCAGGCTCATCTTCTCTTGAAACGCTTGCACCATGCAGGAATACCACCGCGCCAGAAGAATTACTCGCGTAATAATCCGCATCCAAAACAAAACCATCCTCAGTTTTTAGCTTCACAATTTTCATATCGCGCAAACTATTCGTATGTGCCGCATGTGCAACAAAACCTTATTTTACCATTTTATATAAAATGATAGTATAAGAAGGTAGCAACCAATCGTCCGTATTTTCGCTTCTCTCGTCCACAACCTACTTTGCTACGGCGCTACCGTCCTACTGCGCTAATTATGGAGCCGCCTCCCGGACTTGAACCAGGGACCTTCGCTTTACAAAAGCGTTGCTCCCCGCCCGACCTGAACGAACTGTTTAAATCTTTTGAGCCGCCTCCCGGACTTGAACCGGGGACCTTCGCTTTACAAAAGCGTTGCTCTACCAACTGAGCTAAGGCGGCTCAAAAGATTCAATGGACAGGTCGTTCGGGCGGGTACCAACTGAGCTAAGGCGGCAATGTTGAAAGAAGACTGACTTCTTCCAAAACTGAATGCAGTTGTGACGGTTGGACAGAAATTAATGGGGTCTGACCCCTTAAATCTAGGGGGTCTGACCCCATTAATTTCCGAAACCAGTGCAAGTGCGCCAGTTTTGGAAGAAGTCTACTACTTGTCTCTTCCGTGGCGATGCAGGCGCACTACAATGTGGCTAATCGTGGACGAGAGGCTGTGCGACTTTTTCGCGATAAAAACTGCTGCTCTGTGACTACCCACTTTCCTCAACTCTACTCCCTTCTCCATAAACCTGCTCCACCATCTCCTCATGTGTGGAGCAATCGCAGAAAACAGCTTTGGCGAGCCGTAGTGAGCGCGCCCTTCAGCAAGTGCCTCGCTCTGTCTTGTGATCATGATGACGATGAGCGCGAACGATATCAACAATGTTGTTATAAGTAAACCCATCTTTGCAAAATACGACCTACTCACCACATCAATCTCTCCTAGTGTCAGAGAGTAGCACCTTCGCCGCCTACTGCATACCACACAGCACGAGTAATAGCTGTGTTCTCGCCAAATTTCTGCACAGCTCCCTCAAGCAACGACCCTATCGTGATGTCCGGATTCTTGACAAACGGCTGATCCAGCAGTTCGTCTTTGTTTACAGGTTGCATGGCGGCAATATGCATCGCGATATCACGCGCGAGGGTCTTGAACTCTTCATTCGCAGACACAAAGTCTGTCTCACAAGAGAGCTCCAAAAGAACTCCCGTCTTGCCACCAGCATGAATATAGGATGCGACCGTAGCCGACCCAAACTCTCTGTCTGCCTTCTTTTCTGCCACCTTTGTGGCAAGTGTCTGGAGTTCTTTTCGCGCTTTATCCATATCGTCACCCGACTTCTCCAAAGCAGTCTTTATCTGCGCAAACGATAGCCCTGTCTCCTCACGGAGAATTTTTATATTTTCCGTATTTGACATTTATTTTTCTATTGTTGCTTCTTTTGGGTCTGCTTCAGGAGAGACTTCATCTCTTTCTTCCACCTTTGGCAAGCCGGCACTTCTACCTTCAGCAAAAGCCTTTGCGATTTCGCCAACAAAGAAACCTATACTGGATCTGGATGAATCATTGGCGACAATAGCATGGGTAACCAACGACACATCGCAGTCCGTAGACGCGAGCGCCACAACAGGAATCTTTAGCCTTGTCGCCTCGCGAACCGCGGTTTCCTCTTCACGAGGATCAACTACAAATAAAGCGTGTGGTACGGAACGTACATCTCTGATTCCTCCGAATAGCCTCTCCAAATCCTGTATATCACGATCAATCATGACTCGCTCGCGCTTTGTATATATGGAAAGTTCCCCTTTCTCTTTCTTTGTGGATAAATCTTCAAGACGCAAAAGCCTTTTCTTGATCTCACTCCAGTTGGTAAGAGTGCCACCTATCCATCGGTTACTCACATAAGGCATAGAGACAGACAGCGCCGCCTCCCGTACCGCCTCTTGAGATTCTTTTTTGTTACCTACAAAAAGAAGTGTTTTGCCCTCGGCTGCTAGACGCTTCACGAAGTTCACAGCTTCATCCAAGCCAGTCTTTGTCTTCTCCAAATCTATGATCTCAACGTTGTTTTTTACCCCAAAGACATAACCTCCGGTAGTAGGATGCCTTCTGGTTCTTTTGTAGCCAAAATGAGCGCCCACTTTGAACATTGCCTCTATGGCTGGATCGCCCGCGAGCAAGTCCACATCTTGTTTTTCAGTTTCTATCATGGTTATGAATGATAACAGGAATTGCCCATTTTTGCAAGCGCAATTAGCGCAGTAGCGCAGTCTGCCTCGACGGCAAGGCGGGTAGGACGGTAGCGCAGTAGGTTTGGTGAGCTTGTAGGAGCTAGCTCCTACAAGCTCACAGTATACAGCGCGGGAGGTGCGGAGCGAAGCCCGTCCGAACGGATGTTCCCGCCAGAATGACTCTGTCGGGCTGGCATCCGGGCGGACAACGACCCTATGCGCCAAAATTTAAAGTCATAGCGTAGTAGGACTTTAGATTTTGGATGCATAGCGAGGCGCGAGTGAGCAACCGACCAAGCTGTACATTTTAGTACAGCGCGGGAGGTGCGGAGCGAAGCAACGATGCTAGGCGCCAAAATCTAAAGTCATAGCTATATTTCTTCGAAACCGGAGGAAGTCCCCTCCACCCCTATAGTAACATCCACCTTAGACTCAACAGTATCTGCTCCTATTGCTCTAACCTTGATTGTATAGAGCTTTCCCGCGTCTAGTGGTGTCCCGCTTTTTGTCATCACGAGCAATACTTTCTCATCGTATGTTGATTGAGGGTCATCAATATTTTTCACAGGGTTTGGAGTTATATCCCATGTCACACCATCTTTTATTTCTTTACTTCCCTGCCAAAGTGTTGCTGTTATAGTTACATCCTCTTTGTAGTATTCTTCCGCACTACCTTTCCACGGCACTACTGTCAATACCACCACCGGATCGGTGTCCCCAAGTCCTCCCGGCAATTCCACCGACGTTGGATGCGCATTGATTGTAAAGTAGGGCAGACCCTCTTGCACCAATACACCTCCGCCACAATCTAGAGAATGACTCTCACCCCCTGATGAGACTGTGAGCTTGCGCGTATAGTTGCCTGTCTGCGTGTATGTTTTCTGATCTGGTATCGTCCCTGAAACTGGAGTACTGTCTCTCCATTCCTCCCAAAAAATATTGTATGATCCACCTCCGCCCGAGACATAAAAACTCCACAAAATATCAGTAACATTCACAAGCGCGTTACTTTGAGACGGAGCGCACGATAATATTTGTAATGGTTGTGTGCCCTTTATCACTCCATAACCATTACCCGACATGGAAAGGTAGCCGATCACGTCTCCCCCTCCCCATGCATACCCATGAAAAGTATCTCTGGGCTCTCCGGAACCGTCTGTACCATCATTTTGTTTGAGCACTACTCCGTGATTTTGTCCCGAAAATGAGACCCACCCGTCCCATCCACCACGAGCGCTATCTGACCTCAATGCACCCGAGCATCCGCTCTCAAACACCGAACAAAAACGCCCGAAGCCGACAACCGGTTTACCGGTTTGGCTTGTATGCGGTGCAGTAATATTGGCTTCAGAAAGCAAAACACTTACTCCTGCTGTACCGGAAGCTGGCGGACTACCGCAACTACCTGTCACCACACCATCGCACATTGAAAGCCACCCAAGATTGCTACTCCATGCGTAGCCGCTAAGACTTCCGTTGCTTTCTAGATTCACTCCATACGGTGTCGCATTACAGGTTCCGAGATTTGTACAACTAAAAGAGAGCCAGCCCATGCCGCCCTTTGTACCTGAGTCCAAAACAGTATCGGATCCCCACGCAAAACCTGAAAGGTTTCCGACATCATCACCAAAACCACCAGTTTGGGCTACCAAAGATCTCGCGGGCGTAGCTGAATTTCCAAGATACGCCAAAAAGAAAGCAATCACCATCAACCCAGCCAACTTGTGCGCTTGACTCATATGTTAAGTATAATGTTTTTCATCATCTTGTACCCACAACCGCTGTGGATATCCCTGACAGAATGAAAAGAAAAGTAAAACGTTGGCGGTAGAAATAAAGCCAACGAATTTTTCAACCCCACAAATAAATGACACACAACACAACAACTACTTTGTCAACAATTATACCCCAATACCTGGTTTTGGGTAGTAATTATGTTGTCTATTTCTCCGTCCATAATCTTCTCTATGTTGTGCCAAGATTCTTTCATACGATGATCCGTTACTCTGTTTTGGGGGAAGTTGTACGTTCGTATTTTCTCGCTACGATCTCCCGTGCCTATCTGTCCCGCTCTCTCGGAAGACACACTCTTTGCTTCCGCCATGCGCTCACGGTCTTCTATCATGGCAGAGATCAGTGCCAGCGCTTTGTCGCGATTTCGCTGTTGACTGCGCTCCGAAGTTGAGCGCACTGTAAGCCCTGTCGGCTTGTGTGTGAGGCGCACCGCAGTCTCCACCTTGTTTACATTCTGCCCCCCTTTTCCACCAGCGCGCGAAAACTCCATCTCCAAATCGCTCTCCGCGATATTTGTCTTCCTTGTTTCTCGCATGGGCATCACGGCGACAGACGCGGTGGAAGTATGTATACGCCCCGATTTCTCGGTAAGCGGTACTCTTTGGACGCGGTGGACGCCGGACTCTGACCTAAGGGCGTCCCACGCTCCGTCGCCCTTTATCTCAAACACAGCCTCCTTATAACCACCAGCATCGTTTCTAGACTCATCTACCTTTACAAACTGCCACCCCTTTCGCTCCGCGTACTTCTCATACATTTCCGCTAGCTCAAACGCAAAAAGCGATGCCTCATCCCCTCCGGCACCTGCGCGTACCTCTATTATAATAGTGCGAGGCGAGGCTTCCTCTTCTTCCGCATCCTTTTTTAATATGTCTTCTATCTGTGCTAGTATCACATTTCGTTCATTTTCTCGCTCTAGAAATTCCTCACGCGCGAGTAATGCTAGCGACTGGTCGGACGAGGCGAGATCCTCCGCCTCCTTCATTTCTGTGGTGAGGCGATCATGCTCCACCATAAGATAAGTAGTCTTCGGACTCAATCTGCATTCCTGTAATTGTTCTTCTGTCATAGTGATTTTGTAAATAATCTTGAATTACGAAACTCGTCATTGCGAGCGCGAAGCGCGAAGCAATCCAGAGATAACGTTGTAGTTTCTGGATTGCTTCGGACTGATGTCCTCGCAATGACGACGGTGTGATGAGTTTTGTAATTCAAAGCAAATAAACAATAAAAAAACACCACAATAAATAGGTGTTCGCGTGAAAATATCTACGCTTCTTCCTTTACAGCTTCTTCTTTCTTGGCAGTTTTCGGTGCCTGTGTCTTTCCTTTTTTGACAGCCGCCTTTTGGGTATCAGAAGCCTGTGTGCGCTTTTTTATGACTTTCTTTTTCTTTGGAGCGAGAGTTTTCGCAACTTCGGTTTTCTTTTTAAACTTATCTACTCGTCCCGCCGTGTCCACGATCTTTTGTTCACCTGTGAAAAACGGGTGGCACGAACTACAAATCTCCACCTCAATACTCTCCATGGACGAACCCACAACACGAGATACGCCACAGGCGCAGGTGGCGATAGCTTCAGGATAATACGTAGGATGTATGTCTGATTTCATATAAGCACAGCAATCATAGCAGACAATGGTACTTGCGTCAAATCATTTGATACGACATACGACACCCGATTGCACACTAGGTTAAGCTCTTTCTTCGTGTCAAATATTGGACGAATAAGCTCTTTTTTTTCTGTTCTGATCCGAAGTCATGATAGATTTCCTCAATTTCAAAATCTTTGCTTAAGATTTCCTTCATATGTACAAAACTATCGCGTTGTCCCCACTTATACCTGACCAACGGTCATTCCTGGAAAATAGAGGTTTTAATTTTCAATTTTGCAATGAATTTTCAATTTTCAATGCTTCAAACGTGGGCATATATACTTACAAGTAGTGTACAGACGTCCTCGTCATTGAAAATTGAGTCATCCGCCCGGATGAATCCATTCGGACGGGTTGGAAATTGATTGAAAATTGGAAATTGCAAAATTGAAAATTAACATTGTGTATGCGAGAGGGAGAAAGGTGGGGACAACGCGTTTTGGTTTTACACATTAACAATTTGCCTCTCACCAGCTAGATATTTTCCAAATGCTGAATAATTGAAATTTAGTGTGTTTCTAATGTCTAATTCTTTCAGGCGATGATAAAAATTACTCCCGTCCACCAATATGACTGCACGCTCTTCCATTTTCATAAAATTGATTGTACCATAACAAAACCACCGCACCTACCTTTCGGCAAGCGCGGGGGGGGTTAACACTTATTATCTTATCATAAAAAAATTGCCAGTCAAGTCCACCGTCCACCTTTTCCATTTTCCCTCGCCATGCGCCAGTTTTCAAGAGTTCTACTAGATCTGGCTTTCCAAGAAGTCTATATCCTTTTGGAATTCAGCGGCACGATTTGCGACTGAAGCACCGTAGCTTTTCATGTATTTGCTCCAGTTGCCACCTGCATAATATTTGGCTCCGGCGCAAGCCTCTCTATTATATGTATCGCCAAAGGAAATACTGCATCCGGAGATACTATCCGAGAGATAAAGCGCGGTGGCGGTAAAGGCATGCACATTATTGAAAGGAGATGGTGGGTTTGCTCCCGTTACTTTCCCCACCCTTCTCTTATAACCGGTTTCAGTGTCCAAATCCCACCATGTGGTCGGCATAAATTGAGACGGTCCCATGGCGCCACCGTATTGTCCATCAGACACTATGGGACAAGAAACAGGTGTAGTATCAGGATTCATGCCCAGTTCGCGCATAATCGCGAGAAATGAAGGTTTCTGACGATTACTCATCACTGTCCCAGCGTTGTTATTCCACGGAGTATTATAAAAACATCTACCGAGATTGGCACCTATTACACCACCGAGACCCGACTCCTGTGTGAGTATGGAGAGCACGAGGGCAGAGCGCACACCAGTACCGGCTTCCGCCACCCTCGCGATATTCAAGGCCTCCTCAAAACGAAGTTCTCCACCTGCGGTGAGTTTCAGAATTTTGTTTTTTATTTCCAGAGCTATTGCCTGCTTCTTACGAAGCTCTGCTTGGTACGCTTCCTCTTCCTTTTTGGTGAGAGACAAAAGTCTGTTTTTTTCCCTTTCTTGTTCTTTCGTACGACGCTCTTCTATCTCCTTGAGACCTTTTTGTTTACTTTCCTCCGAATGAGAATCCTTTAATTTCGCTTTAGCCAGCTCTACTGCCTCCCTGGTCTTTCTAAGTTCATCAAAAGAGGCATGCAACGCCTCCTCAATATAGGCAAAAGATTGCCCATCCGCGAAAGCATCTGATAGCTGTGATTCAGAGAGCACAATCTCGGCAAGAGATCTTTCGTCCATCTCATTGGTACGACGCAGGAGCTCGCCCGTCGCCGTCTTCATGCGCTTCACCTGTGCAGATAATTTTACAAGCTCTCCTTCATGCGCGTTTATATCGTTCCCAAGCTTCTTTATTGTCAAAGCGCGTTTCTGGATCTCATTTCTGGCACGATTTATTGTGTAAGCAAGGATATCAATATCTCGCTCAAGAGTTGTCGCCTCCCTCTGTGTCGCTTGTATCTTTATGGTCTGCTCCTTTATCTCTGCCTCGCATGCGGCAAGATGCGCTTTGAGCTCACTCTCCGGCAAACCGTCCGGTACACTTTCGCAAGTTTCCGCGCGCGCCAAAAACGCAGTATGAACAAACAGCGCGGTCATCAAGAAAACAACCGCAAACATCAAACACGCTTTTTTAAAATGCGCATACATGTACGATATTATTGTATCAAAATTAAAGACGCCCCGAAAGGGGCGTTCTTACAAATTAGCGCAGTAGGATGATGAGCTCATAGCTTGTACACGACACACCGTCATTGCGAGGAGCTTCTGCGACGAAGCAATCCAGAAAATATCTCGTTGTCTCTGGATTGCTTCGCTTCGCTCGCAATGACGACGTCCTTCATCAAAAGCTAAAAGCTACCCGCCTTGCCGTCGGGGCAGGCCAGATAGCTCCTGCAAGCTAATCTTACTTTTTGTCTGTCGTCTCCGCGCCTTCTTCTTCTTTCTTGCCTTTCTTTTCCACTTCTATGGTGGACATATCAGCCACAGGTTTTACTTCTTCTTCCTCTGCTTTTTGTTCTGCTACAGCAGCCACCACTTCTTCCGGGTCAGTAACCAGATCCACGCCTGGTGGAAGCTTGATGTCCTTGGCGTGTATCTGGCTCTCAAGATCCGTAAGACTGGAAATATCCACCACAATCTCGTGAGGAAGATCTTTTGGCATGGCGGAAATCTCAAGTTCGTAAAGCACCTTCACAAGTGTTGCTCCCAAACTCTTAACCGCGGGCGATACACCTGCAAATTCAATCTCTACCGAAACCTCCACCTTCTTGCCAGCCTCAATTGCATAAAAGTCCACATGTCGCGCTACACCGGTTACGGGATGAAGATCCACCTCATGAATAAGTACATCTTTGGCGTTTCCATCTGCAACCACAAGCGACATCACAGAAGATTCCCCTACTTCCTTCCACGCTTTCTTGAAATCAACCTCATTTACAAAACACGCAAAAGCAGACTCCTTTGGTCCGTAGAGGATAGCGGGCAGACGCCCTTCGGCTCTAGCTTTTCTTAGCGCACGTCCACGCGCGTCTCGTTTTTCTGCTTTCAGTGAAATCATAAGGCATATTATTATACCAAATCCTATCAAAAACGCAAATCAATAGACCAAATCCATCAAAACACCCCTCCGGATAGAAGTTCAACTCCTATCCGGAGGGGTGTTATAGATAAGGAATTCGTGTTAACCGCCACATGCTCCTATGCATCCTCCGGGGCTGCCACTGCCTGTGGAGTTCTCTTCTCTTGGGGTACCAAATATCTCCACCCCTTCGGCATCAATGCCGTTTATTTTGCTGTCGTCATTGTCTTTCCAGTTGTTCTTGTTTGTGCCAGAAGTGGCGGGGTCTATTCTCTCCATCGTGACGGCGTCCGGTACATCACCCGCGCACCAACCGGAACACGGATTGACAGCCGGAGTCTTGTCTAGCTCCATTCCTTGTGCGCGAAGCACTAACTGATCACCGTCATCATTTAGGTCAAAGTCTGCCGTGTCGTTTCCGTATATCTGGTCGGCAACTATGTCATCCACTGTCGTATCGTCATCTCTCTCCAGCAGGAAGAGTCCAAATGGGTCAAGTGAACCCTCCAAATCTATAGAGAAGTTGGAAGCCGAGAGTGAAACTCCCGTAAGTCGCAAGGTGCGTCCCGTTCTGTTGTAGAGTTCTATCCATTCATCAGTAACCAAGTTCGGAGAAGGGTCAGGGTCTCCCGCTGTCCCAAACATTCCCATCCACGCTATTTCATTTATAACAAGAGGCGAAGTAAATACTTCCACAGCCACGGAGCTGGAAGTTGCGGATCCCGCGTCATTGCGCGCCACCACAAATAGCGTGCTCGTTGCTTGATCGGATGCTGATACCGTGAAAGCAAGAGACGTGGTCGCACCTAGAGATACGTCATTCTCATAGATCTCATATTCTTCCGCTCCGTCCACTGCGTTCCAAGTAAGTGAGAGCACCGTCGTGGCAGATAAACAGACTTCCGCTGATAGAGAATTCAGACCGCACTCGGCGACAGAGATGGACGGAGCTTCAGGGACGCTCACAAGCGATACTGTAATGGTCGCTGAAGTAGCATTACTTATGTTGCCCAGTGCATCCGTCGCAAAGAAAGATATCGTGCTATCGCCCTCCGCGAGCGTGAGTGAAAGAGACCAATCACCAAAAGCATCCACAGTTGTAGTCGCGCTGTCAAAGTCTTGGGATATGAGAGATAGAGCTTGGGCGGTGCCGGTGAAAGCGACCGTCTCTTCTTCGCTTGTCGCGGGCAAGGGAGAGGGTGATGTGATAGAAGGCGCGTCCGGTGGTATAGAGTCTATAAATATGGTCCTGGATGTGGCAAGAGAAGGATTGCCAAAAAAATCAGTAGACACAAATGAAATGGTTGTGGTACCTTGCGGTAGAGAAAGTGCAAGCATCCAATCTCCCACGATATCCACTGTCGTGGTCGCGCTGTCAAAGTCTTGGGAGATTACAGAAAATGCTTCGCCTTTGCCACTGAATATTATTTCTGTAGTAGAGGCTTGTGTCTCGTCTTGTGGTGATAATATTGTTGGAGAAGTGGGTGCAACCGTATCAACAAAGAAAGTTTTTGAGGTTGGCTCCGAGTCGTTTCCGGCAACATCCCTAGCGATGAATTCTATCGTGGTCGTACCTTCCGGGAGAATTAAGTTTAGTGTCCAAGAACCACCTGTCGCTGTTGTCTCGCTTCCACCACGACTTTCGCTTACAAAGGATCCAACTTCGGCAGTACCCACTACGGTAAGCGTGCTCGTAGACGCACTGTATGGGAATGCGGGCGAGAGTATTATCGGTGCGTCCGGCGATGTGGTATCCGGTGGTGGTGCAGTACTGCCACCTCCTCCGCCTCCGCCAGATGACCCTCCGCCTCCACCTCCCGATGATCCGCCTCCGCCTCCAAAAACTTGCAGGTATCCAAGCACTCCGACTGAAGCCGAAGATGCTGGAGCTTGTGCGGGAGTAGAAGGTATTGGAGTGGGAGATACAACAGGAACAGCTGTAGGAGCTGAAACCTGTGAAAGTGACGGCACCGCAACTGTTGCCACAGGTGTTGTGAGGACTGTCTGCGCGATCTGCACTGGAGATGGTGCTTGTCGCGAAGGTGTGGGATTTGAGATTGGTATTTGTGTCTGCGCAGAGGCGACTGGATTACTTTGACTGGGAGAGACTGGCGCGGATATAGGTGAAGGCGAGGGTGAAAGTGGAGGCGGGGACAGAGGAGCAGCGACGCTAGCGAGCCCGCTACCACTTCTGGACACATAGGTTATGGGTCTTGCCGGACTCGCTCCCCAATTGAAACCAAAAAAAACAAAAACTATCAAAAAGAGCCAAAGAAAGCTCCTTGTGGAAATCTGAGGGAGCAACTGATATACCCTCTGCATATGTATTTATTGTACAACGCGAACAAACACCATGTCAATAGTCAATCCCCCACCTGTGGATAAAGTCGGTCGTCCGTCTTATCCCCGCTCGCCTGTGGACGGGGTTTTCTGGACGCTTCCGATAAACTAAAAGGCGGCGAGATAGCCTAGTATGAGAAGGAGTGCTCCGGCGATGCCTACTATTTGTTCGGCGCGCATTTCGTTTACCACCTTTTTGTCTATGCTCTTTTCGGTATAGACGCGGTGATGCACGCGCAAAGCAGCGTAAGCTATCATCAGTCCTCCGATAGTCTGCAAAGTAAGTGTAATCATTCTATTCTACTACTTTTTCGTGTATTTTGCAGAGATTTTTGCCGTTCTTTTGCACATAATCATAGGCGGAAGTGGCGGCGACCGTGCCCATAGCGGCACTTGTTATCGTCTGTTTGAAAGCGCCGAAAAGATTTACAGTATCTCCGGCGGCGTAAAAGCCCTGTACATTTGTGTGCATGGTGGGTGTAACAGCCACATACCCAAGCGGATCAAGTTCCGCCCCAACATCTTTGGCAAGAGCCACGGAAGGAAGCGCGCCTATCTCCACAAAAAGTCCATCCACGGGGAGTGCGGGAGAACCATTATGTTCTTTGGTGAGGAGGAGAGTCTCCAGCTTTTGTTCACCTTGCAATTCTTTGATCTCAGTATTCCAAAGTATCTCCACTTTCTCTCCAAGATCCTTCAATCTCTCCTGATTGGAAGGCTCGGCGCGCATCTTATCCCCTCGTACCAAAAGATATATCTTGCTGGCATATTGCGCGGAGAGTATCGCCCCTTTGGCACTTGCGTCCCCACCTCCTACTATCGCGATTATCTTTCCCGTATAGACCGGACCGTCGCAAGTCACGCAATAGTGCACACCCTTGCCCTTAAGCTCATCTTCTCTAGCCAGACCGAGTTTCTTTCTCTCTGCGCCCGTCGCCAAGAGTACGCTTTTTGCCATTACCTTTCTAGAGACTTCCTGTGAGTCTTTCGTCTTACGTATATCCGCGAAATAACAGTCGCCTTCCCTCTTCAGACTCGTTACCAACCCATTTTGCATCTCGGCACCATTGTCCTCGGCTTGTTTGCGCATGTCTTTCATAAGCGCGTAAGAGTCTCCGGAGAGGCTCCCCGGATAATTCCAAATCTCGCCGGCAAGCGCGGTCGCGCCCCCGAACTCCGGTCCTATGACGACTAGCGTCCGTAGCCGATAACGTCCGGCGTATAGTGCGGCTGATAGCCCCGACGCCCCCGAACCGATTATCAAAAAATCATAAATATCATTTTCCATATATGCTCGCATTATAACATTATTTTCTTCTGGAAAAAACCAAACACCTGATCCAGTCATACAATATATGAAGCTTGCCGGGAATTGTTTCTATCTTGGAAAGATAGATTGCCCTCCAAAGTAACCACGCGAATCTGCCGGAAAGAAAGAGACTTTTCAGTTGCGCCACTGCCATCCACTCTCCAAGAGATAGAAGAAGTCCCGCGGAAACGAACTTGTAATCCGTGAGCTCTTTTCCCTCTAGTGTCGCAATAATATTTTTTGCCACGATCGGTCCTTGTCTTGTCGCCACTTGCGCCAGTTGTGGCACGGGACGGTCTTCTCCCGCATTTGTGAAGCCCGCGATATCTCCTATAACGAAAACATTTTTCTCTCCTTGCAATCGGAGTTTGGAATCCACGGGAAGTCTCCCCTTTTGGGCTTCTATTCTGCTACCGGACATTTCCGGAATATCCGTCATCACGCCGGCAGTCCACGCGGTAAGATGCGATGGTATCTGAAGACCGTCATCTAAAATCACTCCGTCTTTGCATATCTCTGTTACTCCAGTATTCATAACGACATTTATTCCAAGTTTTTCCAGCCTCTTTTTTGCAAGTATACGAAATTTGGGAGGAAACATCGGTATAAGCTCCTCTCCTTTTTGTATTAGAGTAACTTTTGAATTTTTACAGAGATAATCCAAAAAATGTCGCATCTCGGCTACAAGTTCTACTCCCGTGGGACCACCGCCCACTACTACAAAAGATGGGTTCTCTTTTTGCGATGCCATGCAGATCGCCTCTCTCATCTTTGTCGCGTCCTCTATTGTTTTCAAAGTGTACGCGTACTCTCCCGCGCCTTTTGTACCAAAAAAGTTCGGCTTGGATCCTGTCGCGAGCACCAAGAAATCGTATGCGAGTCTTTTGTCCATGTCCGTCCGCAATTCCCTTTTTTCGATGTCTACTTTTGTTATGCTCTCATAGTGAAGCTCTATATCGTGTTTGGAAAACATACTCGCGAGAGATTGCCCTACTCCATCCTCGCGGAGACCTCCAGTCGCCACTTCATGCAAAAGGGGTGTAAATAAGGAAACCCTTGATCTGGAAATCAATGTTATAGAAAGATTTTTACGCCAATGCGATGCCCTCGTAAGTTTCTTGGCAACCGACACCCCCCCGAAGCCACCGCCTACAATCACAACTTTGATTTTTTTCACATTTCTATTCTAACTCATTATCAAGCATTCGCACTGTGCACAAAAGGGGAAATACTATATCATAGTGCTTATAAACATGTTGTACAGTATACAAAATCTGAAAGGTAGAGAGATATTGGACTCACGAGGAACACCCACTATAGAGGTGGATTGTTTACTAGATGGTGGAATTGTGGGGAGAGCAAGCGTGCCATCCGGTGCCTCTACCGGATCGCACGAAGCGATAGAGCTCCGAGATGGAGAGATGAGATATTTCGGCATGGGAGTAGAGAAGGCTATCCACAATGTAGATGTGGAAATAAATGAAGAATTATCGGGCAAAGAGTGGACGCAGAAATCTTTAGATGACGCGCTTATACATATAGACGGCACGAATGAGAAATCAAGACTGGGGGCAAACGCCATGCTTGCTGTTTCGCTCGCGTTCGCAAAATCCGTGGCGATTGCCGATAGGAAGCCATTTTTTCAATATATTTCAGATATCTCAAACATAGGCAGACCTCCATCTCTTCCTACTCCGATGATGAATGTCATAAACGGTGGTTTACATGCCCCGGGTGGCACTGACATACAAGAATACATGTTGGTAACACACGGTTTCAAAAGCTTCAAAGAGAAGCTTCGCGCCGGAGCGGAAACATACCGATCCTTGAAAGACATTTTGCGCGAACGTGGAGAGAGGACTTTGGTTGGAGACGAGGGTGGATTTTCCCCTTCAGTTTCCAGAAATGAAGATATTTTTACCCTCCTAGTGGAATCTATGCGAAGGGCGGATTATAGAGAGGGCGAACAAATATCTATCGCCATAGACGTGGCGGCAAGCGAATTTTATGAAGATGGCAAGTACGAATTGAGGAAAGATGGAGTATCTCTATCCTCAAGCGAACTCGCTGTCGTCTATAAAGATTGGACTTCCCGCTTCCCTCTCATGTCCATAGAAGACGGGCTCGCCGAAGACGACTGGGATGGATGGGTAGATCACGCCAAATTACTTGGAGAAAAGACTTTACTTGTCGGGGACGATTTGTTCGTTACAAACGCTGGAAGAATAAAGGAGGGTATAGGTAGAGGCGTAGCAAATGCTGTTCTTATAAAACCAAACCAGATAGGTACGCTCACCGAGACAATTGAAGCAGTACAGACGGCGTACTCTGGAAACTACAAAGTTATTATTTCACACCGAAGTGGCGAGACCGAGGACACGGCGATTGCCCATCTCGCAGTCGGTCTTGGCACGGAATACATAAAGGCAGGCGCGCCGGCGCGTGGTGAACGCACCACCAAGTACAACGAACTCCTCCGCATAGAACAGGAATTTGAGAATAAATAAACAAAGGACTGCTTGCAGTCCTTGTACGCTCTACCTACTCAAGGCATGCGTTCACTCACGAAAAAGCTGTATCCATACAAACCATGATACGACTTTAACCACCAAGATAAATGGTTTACGAAAGAGCAGTGAGGAAGTCAGTTGGAGCGTTTTTTGTTGCGCAATCCTTTACGCATCTTCGCAGTTCTCCGAATAATGGTGTTGTTTCTTTTGAGAAGTTTTTTACCAAGATCGCCTAAATCATCGGAAGTAAGCAACTCCTTGATGGATCTCGTCGCAGCAGTAATGCTTTCCATCACGTCTTCCATGGTAGGCTCGCGTTCGCGACCCTCACGAATGGATAGCTCATACTCCCACTGCTTGACAATGTCTTCCTCAGTTAGCTTTATCTGATGCACTTTCGGATCTATGGCTCTGACTTCCCTATTGCTCTTCTCAACAATATCTATCAAGCGCTTCCGAAATTCATTGAAATCAGCCCCTGGAAAACACCAAAAACTCTTTTTCATTTTTACACCTCCTTTTTCTACAACTCACTATACCACACGGTGCTTGGCTTGGAAATCCTCACGCTTAGCAAACAGGGCATCTACACAATACACCCTCTCGCGGAATAATGGACAGCAAAATACAACGAGTTATAGAAAATTTACGAAACGGTCAGTTCATGGTAGATTGATATCGGACTGTAACCTATATAAATTTGGAGGTGTCAAAATGGCTAAGGTAAGCTATGTAGAGCTAGAAGTTGGCAACATCGGACTTCTTGATGATGGCACTGTATTCATCAAGATTGAGAGGCTTCTGCGTGGGAATAGAATCTACGGCGGTGTCAACTTGAACACAGGTGAGCTTTGTTGCTTGCTGGAAATCATCGAAACACCGTTTCAGAGAGACTGCGAAGACGCCGCGCAAGCTTTCAATGACAGATGGATTTACGATAAATCCATCATCATGCTCCGGAAACCAAATTTCCATAGTCTCGGGTCTACTATGCCACAGAAGACTCGCTGGGAAAGACGGTTTGTTTCGCGAAAGGGAGTCTTTTGTGGTCGGTATGGTGGTTGATTGGTGGATTAGAGTCCGAGGAGTGGGGCGATGCGGTCTTGGTCAAAGCCGACGATCACTTCTTCTCCGATAACGATTACTGGCACGCCCATTTGTCCGGACTTTTCGGACATTTCGGCACGAGCAACTTCATCCACGGACACATCATGTTCCGTAAACTCTACACTGTTTTCTTTAAAATAATCCTTCGCCATCCTGCAATACATGCAAGAAGGAGTGGAGTAAACGACAACTTTTAGCTTATTGTTTTCTTCCATGCTGTTTTATGTTTTATATTGCTTAGTAATGGTTTAATTGTATCAAATAAATATCATTTTGTCACCACGCATTGATTATGGACTTAAGTATCTGTATAATTTCACTAGAATGTAAATAAACTAGGACAAATCAATATTGGAGGATGTGAAAATAAGAATCACGCTCTGTATATGCAACCTGTCTTCGTGGATGAAAGACACGAGTACAGAGTCTGAACTAACACTCTCATGCGTACCACTCTTGTTTGAGACTAGTGGTCAGGCGGCTGAATACGCCTACGTGTTGTGAGCACCCTAATAAAGGAGAAGATCTGGATCTGCACGTGGGTTCCTGACCCACGTCTAATGTATTTATACATAAGAAAGTCGGAGGCATAGTCGTCATTCCATTAGAGGCTAGCGACTTTATTTTTTGGACACATGCGCCATACCCAGTCTCTCGTTGTATACACCTAGTGCGGCAGGAAGTTGGGAATGCATCGGAGTTGGAAACTCGCCCAGCTTAAACCAGCCGATTTCTTCAAACTTATGGGGCTCGCCGTTTTTTGCTTGTTCCTTGTTCACTAAGACGAGCCAATCCAGTGCCAGCCAATGCGTCTTTACACCTTCGTCTTCGCGGAAGACATCTCGGTGGCCAAGAAACTCCGCTTTTTTTATATCACAACCCCACTCCTCCTTCACTTCCTCTCTCAATGTGTCCATAACTGTTTTGCCAAAGTCCAGTCCCCCACCCCCGACATCCCACCTGCCATGCTCATCTCTCGTGTTCGCGCTTCTTTTGTGCAAAAGAAAATTGCCCCCTCCGTCGTGGCAAAAGTAGACAATAGAAACGCGCGGTACAATAGCCCCTTTTCGTATCGACGACTTAACTTCTTCCAAAAGCGACTCATCTGTGCCGATTTTGGAAAATAAAGGGGTCAGACCCCCTAGATTTAAGGGGTCAGACCCCTTTATTTTCTCTTCTTCTTTTTCTTCGGCTCTATCCACATATTTCATGAGTGCGCGAGAAACGATAAACCCAAAAAGGATTATAAGCACTACGAATATTGTATGCCGAAGTTCTCCTATCTCCGTTACTATCTTGAGTATCTGGCTGTCAAAGTGATATCCGATTAGTATAAATACTACTCCCACCAAAAGTCCGGCGAGACCATTCATAAGGAAAAATTTCTTCCACTGGACTCCTTTTGTGCCCGCGATATATGGACCCAGAAATCTAGCTCCTGCTATAAAGCGTGTTATGAAAATTGTCTTATAGATATGATTCTCCAACAAGAGACGATACTCGGAAAGCTTGCCATAAGAAAGTTTGTGCTCAAACTTACAAAGTCTTGGCGACCCTTCCCTGGAAAGATAATAGAGTAGATTATCTCCCACCATTGCTCCCAATACACAAGCCACGAGCACCGGGTATGGAGACACGAGATTGACACTCGCCACATAACCTATCGCAAGCAGGATAATCTCTTCGGGTATCCATATAATATAACTCAGAAACGCAAAATATATAAAAACTCCTAAGATAGAGAGATGCTCGGCATATGGCAGTACAAGTTCAAACGTATTCATGCCTATATTTTATCCTGTTTCTGAATTTTCACCAGCGACAACTGTTTAAGAATGAGCCCTTTTATATCTGAAACACAGTTTTCCAGATAACCATCCCTGTTTTCCACCACAGCATCGTACTCATCCTTGTGCGATATCTCAATTTCCGCTTCTTTCAGTCTTGCCCTTATCCCATCGCGTGGATTTTGGATATCTTCTCCAATTCTTTTAAGCACAGTATCTCTCCACGGCTCTCCGGGCATGAGAAAAACAGTAAGAAGCTTTTCTCTGGTGCGCGCTTCTTTATATAGATCGCGTATAGCGCGCGCTCCAGATATATTTACTTCGTGAATGACTATGTCATTTTCTACCAGCTTGTGTAAGAGCTCAGACGAAAGAGTTCCATAACGTTCACCATTCGCGAAAGCAGGATTGACTTCCAAAAACTCTCCCAGATCCTCGCGACGCATAAATTCTTCGCGAGTCATATAAAAATACTTCTCACCCTCTATCTCCCCTTCTCTTCTGTGTCGCGTTGTCGCCGAAGTAACTCTACCTACACGAAAATCCGCAAGCGAGCGCAGTAGCTCTTCCGTTACAGCCCCCTTTCCAGAACCCATCGTCCCCGACAAGACCACGAGCAAACCCCCATCAGGTGGAACATCAAATTCAATCATACTATAATTTAGCATCAAAATGGACAAATGGGCAAGTCGTCTTGCCCATTTAGCAAACAACATTATACCACACATTTCTGAAATAAACGGGGTCTGACCCCGTTTATTTCAGAAATGTGTGGTATAATGTTGTTTTGTCTAGTTTTGTTCGCTGAAGCGGACGGGTATTTCTATGGCGGCATCGTTTTCGGGGAGACCTGATGGGTTTGAGCGCTGAAGAATGAGAAATCCGCGGCGCATAAAGTCAGGATCGCCATTTTTGTAGGGAGAAACAAAGTTTAAGGTAGCCTTAAACGGGACGAAGTCTTCTGTCATCCATTCGTCGGTAGCCTCCGCGTAGTGCTCTGCTATGATAAGACCATCCCAGTTTGTAAGCACTATCGGAAATGTTGCCTCAAAGTACCAAGTGCCACGTGCCTCACCTGTTATTATAAGTGGGCTTTCTATGCTTTCATTCCTTGAAGGCGAGTACACTTTGATACGCGGGTCATGAGTTTCCACACCGGGGAGTACCTGAAAGCTTGCTATCATCTCCACCTGTATACGGCGCATACGTTCGTCCACCTTACCGCTTCTTCGTATCATATCACTTGATCCAAGAGGGTCACAGCCTTCCATCTCAATACGGATTTCATTTCTCTTGCAGTATACGAGAAGATCTGAGATAGGAGCTCGGGCAAAAATAAATCCTACTTGATCCCATGTCGCTGGAGTGGTTGATGGGCGCAAATATGTAGCCCATGCTTCATCGTTATCAAGGGTAAAGTCCAGTCCAAACCCGCCCAATATGGAAGTAACCTCCGACGGGCGAGAAGTGCTAAAGACACCTTCTGTCGGCACGCCATACGGGAAAACTGAAACGTGAACCGAATCTGCATGGTGATCTAATGGCAAAGACGTAGTGGCGACTGATCCTCTCGGGAAGAAGTTAACGGCATGTACTAAACCGCCACCGTCAAGCTCGGTTTCATAGACCTCCCAGTCATCGGGGTAGTTTATAAGAAAACCAAAGCTATCACTCCTATACTCCTGCCAGACAATCGGATTCTCCGGTTGCTCTTTCGCTCTGTTTAATAGTGCATAACCATAACCAAACAACGCCAGTAAAATTAGGCTTATCAACGCAAAAATAGCAGCTTTTTGGCTTTTCATACATTAAGAGACGGCGAAACCACCGTATTTATTTCATTTCTATAATCTTGAAGAACAGCCATCATCACACTCTTTTGGATATCATTGCTACCCTCCTCCCTCTGTACGCGCGACGAAAACAGGCTTGGATCACTTATGGAACGCCTTTTTGTAATACCTATATGTGAAGCTTGTAGTCCACAAGCAATCAGCTGAAACCTGATTGCAAGTCCCAAATCTAGTAAATATTTACCATTCCCATCTTCTATTTCTTTGTAAAAGGTATTCAAAGTGAGAGGAGGAAACATTTTTCCTCCGTGTATTTTTTCTGTCTTCCGAAAAGCCTCCCCCACATCATCATCCACTATATACCGGTTCGGATCTGCATAAGGTCCTACGAATGCAACCACACTAGCTCCAACTACTCCAAAAGATAGGTTCATTCTATTTAGCACATGTTCCACTATATTTTTGCTCGTGCCTCGCCATCCCGAATGTGCGATTCCCAGAACATGTTGTATCGGATCATACAAGACAACTACGGGACAATCAGCGGTTCCAGCCGCAAGAGCGATACTCGCAGATTCTGTAATAAGCGCGTCAGGCAGAGTTTCTGGTGGATTATCAAAATATTTATCGCCCACAATCATCACTTTGTTTCCATGCAAGCTACCTGTTTTTGCCACCCTTATTTGAGCTTCCGAGCCATCGCCTCCATAAATTTCATGCAGTACAGCTTCCTCAAATGGCGCTTTTCCATTATTTGCATTTTTTGTCGCAAAACCTATGTTTACACCACGCTGTCCCTCTATCTCAAACGTAAGGACACCATTGGAGATTCCCTCTCTAATGTTTGCTAACTGTATTTCTTTTTTTGCAACTCTGTATTCTTTTCTTCCAGTCATTGTGATTGTATTACGGACCCATTATTGGTTGCGAAGATTGGGTACCACCACCCCCAGATAGACTGTCTGGATCGCCACCCACTCGCGTTAGGGAAGCCCTTGCTTCCAGTGAATTTATGTTGGATCGCACTGCCTTCTCGTATGCTATCTTGGCGGCGGATAAGTTGCCAAGCTTTTCATAACTTTGTCCGCGCAAGAGAAGGAGATGCGTGTCCATAGTGTTGCCGTCGTCCGATATCGCTTGAGAAAGCGCGAATACACGGTCATAATTTCCCAGCTCAAAGTAGGCGCGGATTGGCTCTATCTGATACCAGATTGTGTGAGTAGTTAGATAAGGTTCTACTTTCTCAAACTCCAAGGTGGAATTTTTGTATTCTCCCAGATAGTAGTATGCGACAGATAGATTCATTCTACTCACCTGATCGGCAGAGTTTTTGGCTAGTTCAGCCAAAGAACGATCACGTGCATTTCTCCATGAGACTTTTTCATCCAACTCACTTCCCAATATTGCCTCCACGGCTTCTTTCTTCTCCTCGTCTACGATTACAAGATAGACGTAGTTAAAAGGTCTCCATAGCGAGAGTAGCTTATCATACGAAAACTCCAGCTCTTTGCCGTCGTAGCTATCATCTTGGATTATCACCCCTTTGTCTTTGTCGTAGCCCTTTATCACACGATAATGAGCATAGTCTTCACGATTGTTTAGCAGTGTGCGCATTACCACAGGCACCCCAGCGGAGACCAGCCTTTGTAAAATATCTATATCTCCATCGGCACGCAGATAGGTAATAAGACCGTACTCCCTCGCTTTGGCAGCCAGTTCTTCCGGTGGGGTAGATTTGTTGTCATTTTTGCCCTGCAGGTTGTTGTTGGGGCGAATCTCGGAGGCAAGCACTTCTTGAGATACGCGCACTCCAAAATGCGAAAGCGCCATAGATAGTGCCGCGGGTGCGCAATTGTTCCAAGTCTGGAAAATATGATAGCCATTGGAAAGCACTCTCCGCATAGAAATATCGGTGCCTACATCCACTTCCATCGGCTTTTCTTCCAACACTTCCTTATTTTCATCCACCGTCACAACAGGGCGATCTTCTCCTTTTACATTTTCTCCATTGCCCTCTTCTTTTCCCACCACCACTACATTGGCTTTCTCTCCCCACTTTGAATACGCAAAAGCCCCAGCGCCAAGCAAAAGCACCGTTATCGCAACCACCATTATTTTCGCAAGACTTCCATTCATACATCCAAAGACGAGCTCAAAAGACTTTAATTTCAGCTTAATATACCACAAAACAAACCGCATTAAAAGCTATTTCCGTGATACCGATTACAACACTTAAGACGAGTTAGAAAGATTATGCAATTCATTTGGTTACTGATTAAACTGCATCCACTTGTGTACGCATATATTCCATGGTATATATGATTATACAAGAAGTCCAATATCATCTCATGAAAGAACTCAAAATACAGAGTACCACGTACAGAGACCTTGGAGTCCCTGCAAACCGCAAAGATTCAAGAGTAAAAGATAGTGCTGTCTTACATGAGGTCTTTGAGGACAAACTTATGGAAAGTAGGGATCCTGAGTTTGTATTAAAATGCTACAATGAAAATAGAGAATTGTTTTCTGAAATTTGCTTAAATTATATCAGCGGCGTTGTAGGTAGAACTCTCTCAAACAAACTCAATATCTTAGATGTAAGTCATGATCTATTACTTAAGGTTCTGTCCGGATTGGAGAATTGGAGAGCGGATAAGTCAAAATTTAAAACTTGGTTGCATGCCGTATCTAAAAATGGCGCCATAGACAGTATCAGAAGGGATGGTAGTAGGGAAAAGACCCTAAGAAAAGAGGACGCTTATCACAAATCATTATACCGAGACCCTTTGGAACTGATTGTGGATCAACAACACAGAAGATACAAAAAGCGAGTTGTGAGAGACGCTGTGGCACTCCTTGCTCCTCACGACGCAACCCTTATTTACTTCCGGTACTTTGAGGACAAAAAACCGAGTGAGATTTCAGAGCTTTTGGGTATCCCCGTTCCTTCTATAAAATCCCAGCTTTATAGAGCCAAGAAAAAACTTCTTGAGATCTTGGTCGCGGAAAAATCTAACTTGGTGAACTAGATAAAACAAGGTCGTATTTTACAGACAATAATCAATCTCATCTTAAAATAATGAGATTAGAAAAATAATATGAATGAACAAATTATGAATAGAACGAGAGTGGAAAATGGTGGTGGAAATGTAGAAACAGGAGGGCGCAATAAAAATCTTGAATCATTAAGATGCCTAATCCATGCATCCGTACTATGCGCCGCACTTATGGCTCCGCGGGCAGATGTTCTTGCTGGAAATGTACAGCTGACATTTCCCCAAAGACCATCCATGACGGGAGACACCCCCAATAAACAAGAGGGTCATAAGGATGCGGAAAACGAGAAAGATTCTGACTAAACTTTAGAGAATCGGTTGGCGGAAAAAGAAAGACGTATTATAGAAATATCAAAACGTTTACAGGAGGACATGCATATGACGCCGAGTGAAAAGGAGGCACTGCTTGATGAATTTGCAGAGATAGAAAAAGAAGCAACCTTGTTAGAAGGATGTCCAACGAATATCTGGAAACAGTGATCACGATCAAAGAGGCATTGGGCGCCAGATAAAGCCGGTCGTCCGACTTTATCGCAAAAAAAACAAAACCACCTTTTGTCTTGGTGGTCTGCAGGCTTCTAAAGATTTAGGCAGAAAACTGCTTTTTCGTAATCTAATTCCTCGGGTAAATCAACTTCAAGCAAAATAGCGAGGGATGAATACCATGTTTTAAATCTAATTCTATCCCGCTCATGTTCAATGACATAGACAGGAAACGTAGGGGTGTGCATACTCGGTCTGCCGATTTGCGCCAAGTTTAGATTGGTGGACATCAAAATGGTAGACTTACTCCTCACTAGTATCCCCACTCCGACCAAGAGCGCGAGAGCGCGCCAGAGATAACGCCTACGCTCATCAATGCTCAATTGTGCTCTCGCTGTCAAACCGTGTACCAATGCTCCCCAAACAGGCATGATGCCGAGTTCCCTTTCGCGTACTCTGGTTATGAGTCTTTGCTGACTCGTCATCACACGAGCACAAATAGGGCATTCGTTTGGCAGTTTAGAGAGAATGAGTGATCTGTTTGTAAATCTTTCTCTATAAACAAACGTAGCGGACTCTAGATATGTAGCCCCGCAAATCAGACAATCCGTCGTCATATCCACTTGACCTCCAATCTAGTCTGTTTATAACTTTTCTGCGTCGCATAATATCACTACCCCCTTTTACTGTAAAGCGAAAACGAACAGACATCCAAAAACAAAACGGAGCAATCATCAGTGTTTCGTTGCTTGTTTTGACGCATGGATGGTAGACAATTTTTCTATAATTTTGTCCGTGAGTTCGTCTACATAGTCATCAAACACAACCCAGTCTATAAGCGATTTTCTGGAACACACTGCGCCTTCGACTGATTTATTATAGTCATCGGGAGTCAATGCGCATGATATGTTTTCTTTGCTATCGTCATAACTAACTATAGACATAATCACAGGCGATGGCGCAATTGCTCTGGGCTTTTGGAAAACAAGCTTCCCAACATGGACATCATCAAGCTGCAAAGAAAATCTGTCCGTGTTCCCCAGCAATAATCTAACCTTAACTTCCTGACCAAGTTCCTCTTGATCAATCTCAACACTCTCTCCATACTGATCCAAAAAATGATCAATAATCCTATCTTCAAAACTTTTCCCTTTTGGTCCCACTTCCATAATCTATTTTGATTTTATAATAACTGACTTTCCACACAAAGCTGGGGGACTTGGACTCGAACCAAGATAGACGCCTTCAGAGGGCGCAGTCCTACCATTAGACGATCCCCCAATCTCTTTCTGCTGATATAATATACAACAATTTGACCAATATTTCCAGCCAAAATACAGGGGGAAGATTTTGATAATGTAAAATGGAAAAGGAAAGACGTCGTCATTGCGAGGAGTTTCTGCGACGAAGCAATCCATGAATTATCATATAGCCGGAGTAATCCATGGATTGCTTCGCATACGCTCGCAATGACGAAGTCTATCGTCCAGAAGCTACAAGCTAGCTCCTATATCCCTACGGGACATCTCCCGAAGGGAGACAAGCTACAAGCTCACCGCTTTGCTTTGGGGTCTATCTTGGAGAGGGCGCGAGCGAAGTCCACGTTTACCTTTTTACCCGGATTGAAAATGTCCTTTGGGTCAAATAGGTGCTCCAATTCGCAAAAGCAATTGTATATTTCACTGCCGAACATCTGTTTCAGATACGCCCCGCGCACTAGCCCATCGTTGTGCTCGCCTGTCGTTGATCCGCCGTACTCAAGCACAACATCATAGACCTCTTTGGATATGAGTGGTATCTTGTCGCGCTCGCTTTTTTTGCCGAGATCCATAAGTGGGATAATGTGAAAGTTGCCACTACCCGCGTGTCCGGCGAGGGTTACGTCTATCCCATAACTCTTCAAGATGGCGTAGATACGCGGTAGGGCTTCCGGCAGATATTTGGGTGCCACGACAAAGTCGTCCACGAAAGGGGCGGTGCGTTTGCCACTCACATTGTGGCGCAAGAGAGAAAAGCTCTCTCTGCGCATCACCCAATACTTCTCCGCGTCTTTGGGGTTGTGTATCATACGCCTGTGGACGCGCATTTTCGCGAGCGCCTTATCCACGCGCATTAGTTTGTTTTCGGCTTCTGATTCGCTCTCTTCGGCAATGGCGGCAAGAATAATAAGCTTCGGCAGTCCAAGCATCTGGATGCCGATAAGGGCTTCGGGTATAAATTTCCACGCCAGCGTAAACATATTTTCACCCGGAATTTTGCGTGCTATTTGCGGAAAAAAGCGGATGGCGAGCTTCATTGTGTTGTCATCAAAGACTTCAAGCGCGTCGCACCCCAGAGGAAGTAGGGCGTTTACAATCTTCGGTAATGGCGCCAGATTATCTAGGAAGATAACTGCCAGTTTTTCGTGAAGGGGTTTTTTGACAAGTTGGACATTTGCGCTTGTCATAAAACCGAGTGTCCCCTGCGCGCCTACCAAAATCTTGGTCATATCAAATGTCTTGCCATCCCACACATCCCATAGTGCATAGCCTGCCGAGTTTTTGGTGACATTGGGGCGCGCTTTTTCTATCGCTTTTTTATGCTTTTCTATAAGAGAGAGTACCCCGCGATAGAGCTCGCCCTCACGATCGTCTTGACTTAATTTCATTTCAAGACCCGCCTTATCAAGCGGCGCGAAGACGTACTCTCGCCCATCGTCCAGCACCATCTTCATCTCGCGCACATATTGCGCGGTTTTCCCATAACGGAGCGACTTCTCTCCGCCGGAATTGTTGTTTATAATCCCACCCCATGCACAGAGCGATTTGGACGCCGGATAGCTAGGAAACATAAGTCCAGCCTCATCTAGCGCGGGCTCTACATCCCGATAATACGCTCCGGGTTCTACTGTGAGCAAATCACCATCTAACTTGAACTTGTTTAGATACTTGCTACTACCAACTACGATGGAGTCTGAAAGCGGTCCACCCGTCATGTCCGTACCCGCGGCACGCGCCGTCAGCGAAAGATTCGGGTACTTCGTCTTGTTTTCGCGGACAAAAGCTACAAGGGCGCGAACGTCCTTGACATCGCGCGGGAAAACTACAGCCCGTGGCGTAATCCGAAAAATGCTTGCGTCTCTTGAATATTCATCTATCCACTTACCGTAAGTCGCCACATCACCACGCACTCTTTTGGAAAGCAAAGGTAGCCACGAAGGCGTCGCGTTCAATCTGCTTTTCTTCCCCAACTTTTTTCTGGCAACATCTTTCATATTCACAAACAGTATACCAAAGGCACACTACTTTTACCCAAAAGAAAGTGGACTAATAGGGATCCCGTGGCGAAAAACTATGGCGAGAAAAGGCTCAACAATTTTCGCATTACTCCCGAAATCCTTATACTATCATATTATATAATATGATAGTATAAGGAAGTGAACAATCGTTCTATTTTAATTCCATGATTCATTCTGTGTGTCGCTCTGTGGAGGATCGCGTTGTGGGTCGTGAGCGTGTATACTGGTCGTAGATTGTAATGACATTGACAAATGAAGGGAGGTCATCATGATCTCGCAAACAATTCTGACTCTGACGGTACTGCCCGCGGGCGCAAGTGCTCTCATGAGCGCTTTGTCTTGCATGAAAAACGATGCCGCCCAGACGCTTGGCACATATATCACTTCCAACAAGCGTCTGAGCTGGCTGTTGTTGGCGCTCCTACCGCTTTGCGTCCTGAACGCCACGGTATTGTACGCGTTCTTCGCGCATGACGGGCGCTGTGATTATGGGCGTCTAAACACCATCCCCATGATTCCCGTAACTTGGTGGCACGCACTCGCTCCCATGACCGTGTATTTCTGCACCAAGCTGGGGATGCCGATTTCTACATCTTTTATGACGCTCTCGGTTTTTGCTTCCGGGTCTGTTATACAAAGCATGGTGTGGAAATCATGGAATGGCTACGCCTATGCCTTCGTAGCCGGCTTTCTAATTTGGTCCGCGGCGCTTTTTGGCCCCGCCATACTTTGGTGGACCAAACGTTGCTTGAGAGGATTCTTGGCAAAGAGACGTCTTTGCGGGAAACTTTTGGAAGTTCTAAGAGAGCGGGGTGTGGAAAATCGCCTCTTCTCTCTGGCTTTCCAAAAGCGCAAGCGATTGAAAGCCAAGGACACCCCCGTTTGGCGCGTCGTTCAGAGTCTAACTACGAGCTACTTGCTCTGGGCATGGCTCAGACACGACCTCGCCAATGTGTTTGTCTTTCTTCCGCGCCCCGTACCACCTTTGGCTCTTGTCGGCGTCCTCACAATCCTCAATATCGGGATGTTAAGTATCTTCAAGAGAAGCGGTGGAGAAATCGCGTGGAGTGTTGAAGGACACACACAGGTGAAGGATATCCGCTCCGCGACGGCAATAGATGTTACCTATGCCACTATTCTCTGGTACTTCCAGAAGGTGAACGACATCCCGATGTCAACGACATGGGTATTCTTCGGTCTCCTTGCCGGACGCGAGATAGTCATCGCATGTTATCGCGCCTTTGTCTTAAATAGAAATAGAAAGGACAAAGATGTCGCGGATTCCGATATGGAGGCTCCAGGAAACAACGAGCACAAAAAACACATGCCCAAGCATGTGAAGCGCGCGCGAAACTTCGCACAGAAGGTTTTCGCCTCCATGTTTGTGGGTCTTGTGATTTCGCTCATCATGGCGGACACAATCAAGTCCGCGATAGAATGAAGCCCTTCCTTCTTCGTAGAGACCACGGACCCACTTCGCACAAAACGCGAGCGGGTTCTTATTTTAAAATGGCGGCTCTTATGAAGCCGACAAAGAGCGGATGCGGTGAAAGAGGGGAGGTTTTGAATTCCGGATGGAATTGAGTGCCGAGGAAAAATGGATGCTTGCTCTTTGGTAGTTCTACGATTTCCATCAAGCGACCGTCGGGAGATTTGCCGGAGAAGCAGAGTCCAGCTTTTTCTATATCTTCTATAAAATCTGGATTTATTTCGTATCTATGACGATGACGCTCTGTTATATTCTCATACTTATAACACTCTCTCGCTATCGTACCTTTCTCTACAATACAATGATATGCCCCGAGCCTCATGGACCCTCCAAATCGTTCTTGTTGTAGATTTTTCATTTGCTCCGGCATGAGATCAACTACGCGATATGCGGTTCTCTTCTCAATCTCCGTAGTATGCGCGTCTTCCATATTGAGAACGTTCCTAGCAAATTCCACTACCATAAGTTGCATCCCGTAACAAAGTCCAAAATATGGAATCTTGTGTTCTCTGGCGTATCGCACAACGTTTATCTTCCCTTCCACGGCGCGCTTGCCAAATCCTCCCGGGACGAGAATGCCGTCATAATCTTTTAGCTTCTCCAGATTCTTTTTGTAATGATGGGCGCTTTCCTCTTTTGTATTATCAAAGTCGGACGCGTCAAGCCAATCTATCCTGATTTTTCTACCGGCGTGATTCGCGGCGTGCTTTAACGCCTCAATTACTGAAATATAGACATCACCTTGAAGATAATCGCCCACCTTGAAATACTTGCCGACGAGAGCAATCCGTACTTCTTGTTTTGCCTTTTCCCCGCGCGCTACCATCGCTTTCCACGCAGAAAGTAGATTTTTGCCATGCTTTCCGTCTTCATATCTTTGAGGCAATCCGAGAATATTCAATATTGATTCTGAGACGCCCTGCTTCTCAAAGTTCAGAGGTATATCGTAGATATTTTTTACATCTGGTGCGGATATTATATGCTCCTTTGGGACATTCGTCGCAAATGCGATTTTGGCTCTCCTTTCATCGTCTATGGACACCGATGCGCGTGCTATAATCATGTCGGCATTTACTCCATAATGAGCGAGAGCGCGAACAGCGTTTTGGGTGGGGCGAGTTTTCATTTCTCCCGCCGTCTTCGGAATGG
>Ga0210057_1000398_pt1 | contig 72464 bp, 77 predicted proteins | sample CryGeyCG2114_010_2_FD_183968 | JGI IMG/M metagenome (GOLD analysis project Ga0210057, IMG submission 183968) | Groundwater microbial communities from aquifer - Crystal Geyser CG10_big_fil_rev_8/21/14_0.10 (SPAdes) (version 2) | ecosystem: Environmental > Aquatic > Deep subsurface > Groundwater ...
TCCTGCAGACAAACTTATAAATATCGGCTTATACTGCAAAACTTTATATTATTTAATAAATTTTAACATCTCGCCCGCCAAAGATATTTCTAGCGGGATGCATCATTTCATAATATAAAATTATACCCATTTTTACTAATTCCCTTGTTGTTAACTTTGTTTTATATTATTTATCTTTTATTTATGTAAAAACAATAATATAATTAAAAACAGTGGGTCGATTTTTTTATAACTTTAAAACCATAAAAATATGAATCCCCACACTCATTAAGAATTTGCCTTAGGCTTTTCTCTGTTGAAGGTGGGGAGTAAAAAATTAACTTAATCATTAAGAAGATGTTAAAATCCACTAATCGGCGTTTAATTTATTCTTAATGAGTGTGGGGATGAACAAAATATTAAAAACCTCCGGTGTTTTAGCTATTATTGCCGGAATTGTCATGATAACCTTTGGCATATGGGGCATTGTTTTTACATATAAGAACGTTGCCAGAGAAAACATAATAACCCCAAGCGATGCCTCAATACCCGAAAAACCCGTACGCGGACCATTTACACTTAAAGCTCAGGCCGATATTATTCGTGAACATGCCCTAAACTCAACGGGTGGATTAACATATGCTGAAATGCCCAGACAGATTGCCAAAGTAGATGAAAACGGCAAAACTGTGTTAGATGATAATGGCGAGCCAGTTATGGTATCCAACGAAGCTCGTAATATTTGGGTAACTGCGACAACCCTGACTACAGCATTAAACCTCGGGATAATAACATATGCATTTTCAGGCCTTGTCTTATTGCTGGGTCTAATATCAGTTTGGACAGGAATAACCTTTTACAGTCTGTACGAGCGCAAAATTCGCTAAGGGAGATTTTATGATTAAACAAAATCGGGCAATAAATGCCCGATAAAGAACAGAACAAAAATTATTCCTTGTGCGTTTTGTGGTCCTTGAACAATTTTTTATGTTCAAGGACTTTTTCTTTAAAATCGGGATTTTCCCTTTTTTGGAATACTGTTGTGATACGTCAAACAGGAGACATTCTCCTCTGCCTTGCTCACCCGGTATTCCTTTTTTCATGGGTCATGTTTTTCTTAATTCTAAATTATCTAACAATATCCAAATGCCAATAGCTATTCCAATGACCCAAACTGCTAAAAATTTCTAGCATCTGGTTTAATCATGTTCTTTTGGTATTAAAATGTGGCTGTAACGCCGGTTTTAACAACCTTTTTATTTTGATTACCAGCATTAAAAACATGGCCAAAGCCGGCGAATGCCCTAAAATCAAAAGCTCCGTTGGAAAACAGTGAGTAAAACACGTCAGCCTGAACTCCTCTTTTGGGCATAAGCGAATTCCAATCCTTATCAATCTCGTCATATCTAAGCGCTAAAGTAAGAGAGGACACTGGGAAATAATTGGCTTCAGCAAAGCATCCCAAATCAGTCCGCCTCACACCCACAATATCACGGCTTGAACCGCCGGCTACTCCGCCAAGGACAAGCAGTTTAGGGTTGACATCCAAGCTGGCCGTAACATAAGCGCGGTCAACCTTAGCTTCAAGACCCGATGCCCTGTGAGGCTGATCGGAGTGGATATAAGTTGCACCAAATGAAGTGTTACCTCCGCCGAAAAGATGCTGATAGGCTCCGCCGTACGTCTGGGCGTCATTAAATGGTTCTACTTCATCAACTCTCATAGCAAAAAACCTAACCGTATCTCTCATATTCCATGTATTCACAGCTTCAAACCCAAGTCCGTAGTTTTGGCCGAATTTATGTCCTTGGACAGATTCGTTTTGGATAAAATTCCTGGGCGTCGGGTATCTGTCATTGCCCATAAACATTGATCCCCTAACTTGGGGCAGGCGTCCAGTCCTAATCTGATAGGTTGACTTCTCATTGCCGCCGGTATATGTAAGATTCCCCGCCTTAAACCATCTGGCGTGCCTTTGCAGTCCAAATGCTGAACGGAAGGCTTCATTGGGTCGAATTTCGCTGAATGCCGCCCACTGGCTCTTATCACCGAAATTAACTGTAGCGAACATGTCATACTCTTCATAGGCGGTTTTGCCCTGCCAATCCTTGCCTGCGGATTTTGTCTGGGTATTAGTAAATTTATATACCAACGAAACCACATCCAGAGGATTAGAGATTTCTTTTTTTTCAAAATCGAACCGATATCCCCGTAACTTAAATTCGTAGCCCATACGATTAAGTCGCGGCCACGCATTACTGATATGACAGTGGTTACAATTCATGCCGTATCTGTTGGCCCATTGTGGAACCGCCTGCGCATTAGGCGCAATCATAGAAACCGCAAAAAACAAAACTAACGCAGTAATGATTTTGTTCATCTTTCCCTCCTTTCGCTTTTTAAAAAATCTAATTTGCGAGGTGTCTAAAAATACCCGATTATACCCCCGCTAACAAAAATGTATACCAATAATCAATATTTACCAAAGTTTTAACCTAAGGTTAAAAACAGAGAATGCTCCTAAAAATATAGAAAGATAACCCAGCATTAACATAAGCAAGGTTTTAAACCACATTTTATGCATTATAATTGACAAAAATAATTAGAAATTATAATATAATACGACGACCAAAAAGTCGCCTCGTGTCTATATGTTCACATTACATCAGTTGCCAAGTGCCACTCCTTCACTTAAAACTGTGGAGGGACACAGCAGACGCCAGGTGCTACCACTATGGAGATACAAAAAATCATACAAAATTTAGGGTTAACCGAAAAAGAAGCGGCTGTTTACTTGGCTAGTCTTGAGCTTGGAGACGAAAAACTGTTCAAGATAGCAAAAACCGCTCACATACCCAGGACAAGCTGCTACAACATGGTAAAATCTTTAATTTCAAAGGGGCTGATCAGTGTTTTTAAAACTGGAACAGGGCAATTTTATAAAGCAGAAAGTCCGGAAAGACTTTTAAACTCCCTTCGAGAAAATGAAATTTCTTTGCGTAAGATACTCCCCCAGCTCAAATCAAAACACCAAGAAACAAATAACAAGCCAAGGGTTTATTTTTATGAAAACGCCCAAGGTATAAAAACAATTTTAGAGGATATTTTAATAAAACAGCATCCCCTCATGGCTATAACTTCTGTTGATGATGCTTTAAATGTTTTGGGTGATAATTTTAGAGATTTTATAAACAAAAGGCACAAAAAATACTTGAGGGTCAGATTATTAACCCAAAAATCTGATTATTCCTTGGAATTAAAAAATCGTGATGAACAGGAATTGCGACGAACAAAATTCCTGCCTGTCGATTTTATCTTCAAAACAGCAAATTTTATTTACGGCAACAGGATAGCTATAATAGACTTCCAAAGAAAAAATCCTTTCGGATTAATAATAGAAGACGAGAACATATCTGAAACACAACGGATGCTTTTTGAAATAACATGGAAACAAGCCACCTCCTAAAGAAAAACGAATAGCACCTAAAAAACGTCACCGCTTGTAAGTGGTGACGTTTTTTTATTATTCGATGGGGTAGGTTTCCTATCGAACTCGTTTCCAAAGCCAGATAACAACTGCGACAACCCTAACCACAGCATTAAACCTCGGGATAATAACATATGCATTTTCAGGCCTTGTCTTATTGCTGGGTCTAATATCAGTTTGGACAGGAATAACCTTTTACAGTCTAAGAAAAAAAGATAGCTCAGGAACTATGCCTAATCTGAGTTAATAAAAAATAGTTAAAAAACAAAAACCCCTCCTTTTAAAAGGAGGGGTTTTTAAAAAGTTTTTATTCTGTTGTGATTCCATCAAAATCTTCTTCGTTTGCCATTGCTTCCTCTTTTGTAGCCCTGACTATGCCGTCTTTATGATGTGCTGGAGAATAAATAGTATAAAGCTTTAAATCATCTTCTTCTGAAGTATTGATTACGTTGTGCTCTGCTCCAGCAGGCACAACAATAGCTGAACCATCTTCAAGTTCATATTCTTTACCATCAATTGTGCATTTGCCTTTGCCCTCTTCTATTCTAAAAAACTGATCATTATCAGCATGAATTTCCATGCCGATATCCTCTCCCGGCTTTAATGACATCAGAACAAGCTGGCTATGCTTTGATGTATATAATACCTTTCGAAAATTACTATTTTCTAAGGTGTCTTTTTCTATATTTGAATTAAATCCTTTCATCCCCACACTCATTAAGAATAACCCGGAAAAGCTTATTGCAAATTCAACTTCCCAACTTATTCCTAAATATTTATTTTTTAGTTTACCTCCCACTTCTGTTCAAAAATTTAAGGCAAATTCTTAATGCTTAATGAGTGTGGGAATTCATAATGTTAATAATATCACAACAGATGTGAAATGATGATGAAATTATTTTTTATTAATATTTTTCCAAAGCCAAACAATGGCAAGAACCCCTACAACAAGCCAAACAAGGTGGATAACACACATAAGTGAAAACCAAAATCCACCCAACCCCCAGTGATGACCCCGAGACATCATGTTCCAACCATCGCCATAATCATCGGAATTCATGAATCTGCCCATCATCATTCCATGCGGTCCTGGGTATTCGTCCATAAGTTCAACCATGCGATCCGCTTCTTCTTCTGTCATAGTACCAGACATCATTTTTGTCATTAAATCCTCCATTTCCTCATGGATTTCATCTCCTACTGCCTGATCTTCAACATAACGCATCATATTATAACCGTCACCCACCTCATCAAAATCCAACATCATGCCCCCGTGAGCAAAAACAAAAACGGGAACTAAAAACAAAGCAATCAAACTTGATACAAATATTTTTTTCACAATTATGTTAAGCCAATTACGCATAGCACAATAAGCTCAGTTAAAAATTTATTAATCAAAAACAAATTAAAGTTCTTCTTTTTTTAATAATATCGCATTAACCGCAACAATTACAGTACTCACAGACATTAATATTGCAGCTATTGCCGGCTGTAAAATTATCCCCTTAAAAGCGAGCACGCCAGCCGCCAAAGGCAGTGCTATCACATTGTAACCAGCGGCCCAAAACAAATTTTGAATCATTTTCTTGTATGTAAGCTTAGAAAGTTTGATAATGCGGACTATGTCTCTTGGATCATCTTTTACAAGTATTATGCCGGCAGACTCTATGGCAACATTAGTGCCAGCTCCAATAGCAATACCGAGATCAGCCTGCGTAAGAGCAGGAGCGTCATTTATGCCATCCCCAACCATCGCAACTTTCCGTCCTTCTGACTGCAGAACCCTTACCTTATCTGCCTTTTGACCGGGCAAAACACCTGCAAAATACTTATCGATATTAAGTTCTTCAGCAACCCATTTAGCAACTTCTGCTGAATCGCCTGTTATCATTGCAATCTCTACTCCTTCTTCCTTTAGTTTTTGCAAAGCATCCTTAGACTCAGGTCTTATTGTATCCGACAAAGACAAAATACCAATTAAATTATTGGAATCTAATACATAAATTATTGTTTTGCCTTTTTTTGAATCACTTTCAACTTCACCCTCAAGATCTCTAGGAATATTAATATTGAATTCCTCTGCTAGGCTTTTACTGCCCACAAAAATTTCTTTTCCTTCTATCTCACCCTTTACTCCCCTGCCTGGAATTCTTGAAAATTTAATTGCCTCATGAAAATTAATATTTTCTTCTTTTGTTTTTTTAACAATTGCTTTGGCAATAAAATGTTCTGAATGGGCATCAATTGCTGCCGCCATACTCAAAACATCCTCTTTGCTTTTATTCTCTGCGGGCCACACGTTGCTTACGCCGTACTCTCCCGAGGTTAAGGTTCCTGTCTTATCAAACAATACAGTATCGATGTTTCTTGCCGCCTCAAGCGCTAAACGGCGTTTAACTAGAAAACCATTCTGTGCCGCCATAGTAGTAGAAATTGACGCAACCAAAGGAATCGCCAATCCCAAAGCATGAGGACAAGTAATAACCAAAACCGCAACCAAACGTGAAATAGCAAATGGGAAACCTGCGTCAGAAAAAAGCGTCCATCCGGCAAATGTTATGACGCCTCCGCTTATTGCAATAATAGTAAGATAATAAGCAGCCTTATCTGAAAGAAGCTGTAATTTTGATTTAGAATTTTGAGCTTCTTCAACCAACCGCATGACTCCCGACAAAAAAGTATCTTCTCCTATTTTGGAAACACGCGCCTTTAAGGATCCGTTGCCGTTTACCGTACCGGCAATAACCTCATCTCCCTGTTCTTTATTTACCGGCCTTGATTCGCCGGTAACCATAGATTCATTGATATCTGAAGAACCCTCAACAATCACAGCGTCCGCTGGAATTTTACCTCCCGGACGGATAAAAACCACGTCGTCTTTCTTTAATTCCGAAAGGGGAATTATTTTATTATTTCCGTTTTCTATTATCTCAGCTTCATCCGGAAGAAGCTTTGATAATTCTTTAAGAGCACCTTGAGCTCCCTTAACCGCTCGCATTTCCATCCAATGGCCCAAAAGCATGATAGTAATAAGAGTTGCCAGTTCCCAGAATAAGACATCTCCCTTTCCTGTTATAACAACAGAAAGGCTATATATATAAGCAGTAAATATAGCCAATGAAATAAGGGTCATCATCCCCGGCGACCTACCTTTAAGCTCGCGCCAAGCACTGGAAATAAATATCCAACCGCCATAAAAGAATATTATAGAAGATAAAATAAGAGGCAAAAAACTGGAACCGGGAAATGAAGGGGCTGTGTAACCAAAAAGTGTATTTACAATCTCAGAATACATCACCACCGGCACCGACAAAACCAAGCTCACCCAAAATTTTGTTTTGAATATGTTGCCATGTTTTTTATGACCATGACCCTCGTGCTTATCTTCTTTTTTAATTTCTTGTAAAACCAGCTTCATACCGCATGACGAACAAAGACCGGGAGAATCTTTGCGTTCTTCTGAGTGCATAGGGCAAACATAAGCCTTATTTTTATGCTCACTATGCTCGTCTCTGGTTTTGTCTTGTGATTCCACTAATTGCATACCGCATTCACTACAAAGGCCTGGCCGATCCTGCTTAATATCCGGATGCATGGGACAGATATAAATTTTATTATTGTTTTCCATAATAATTGATGCTTAATTTTATTATACCCCACAACTACCTCCTGCCGAAATTTGAACAGGTTCAATTTCAGCTCGTATCTGCCTATAAGCAACTGCGCTTGAATAGTCATTCCCCAAAACTTCTTTTGGATCTACATCACTCCAATCAATCCCCCTCTTTTCTTTCATAAATTTAGCTATAGTAAGGTAGGTATCAGGGAACCAATATGAATTAAACTTTAAAGCAAATTCATACATTTGGCTTTCTGTAAGACCCCTATCGGCCATCAATTCAAGCAAACCAAGCATGGCCATTCCGTGATTACAATCTGGGAAATATGTATGATTACCGCAACAAGGACGATATATACCCTTAGCAACCCTCTCAACCAATTCTTGCTTAGATTCATCTAGATTTACAAAATCATGCTTACTGTAATGACTCATGGGATTGCCATCAGCTAAAGACCATCCGCCGGTAGAGGCAAATTTCGAGGTATCATATTCAGTCATTGGGCCCTCTTCTAAAACCCTGTTTTTGTTTGCTAAACCAAATGCCCAAAGAAGATTTAAAATCTGTCCCGCATTTTCTTCATTTATTTTAATCTCTGTAATACCGCTTTCATATAATAGTTTTTTTGTTTCCTCGTGTATGCCTCCCCTTTGCTCGAAAAGTTTTTCAAATTTACCAACGTCTATAACCCCGGTAGAAGCCAGCTTCCTACCAGCATCATTCCACCAAACAGGAATAACAACTTCATTAGGCAAAACTTCTTTTTTAGTTTTGTTTTCCCTATAATCAGCTATCGCACTGTCTACTTTTGCCAATAAATTCAAATTCAAACCCACAACCTGAGTAAAAACAAAGGTGATGGCAACAACAATAGCTAAACCTTTCCAAGTCATAACTTTTTTAGATATTTCTTTAATTTTTTTTATATTATTTTTAATTTTTTCCATATTTTTTATAACTGGCAAACAATAATTTTACCAGTTTTTACAACATTCAATTATTTTTTTAACAGTTGTCGAAACAACGGGCACATTTCTAAAAATATAAACAGCAGCAAACAATCCCCACAAAACCGCCAAAAAATACCATTGCGCATAATACTCTATCTCTCTAAAATAAATTGCGGTGTAGGCTATTGCCGCTAATGTAATAAGAAATGGCAAACGAAATAACTTTAATTTTTCATCTACCTTACCATCAACAAAATAGTAAAAACCTGTAACGCTTTGCCCCATAAACAAAGCCACTAGGGCTTTGTCATAGATGTAGCCCATATGCAAAGCCAAAAGCAATCCTGCCCAACTCAAAACCACGCTTGCGCATATAACGCAAAATTTAGTTTTTAGCAAACTTCGCAATACCAGAAGTAATGGAAATAGTATTGCAGGCAACAAAATTAAAATAAAAGAATTTTCTACCATAACAGCAACTCAAAAATGGAAGCTGATGCCAAAAGGAGAAGAAATGTTGTTATTAACCCCTGATAAGGCAAGGCGGATCCATTTCGCAATAACGATATTTTCTTACTGATAATCGGGGAAATAACAATAACAATTCCTCCAACCAATGATCCGATCAAAAAATGATTGATTAAATATGTTCTGCCATATTCCCCCAAAAAAGGAACGTAAACAGAAGAATATTCCTGCATCAATGGAACAAGCGGTACAACAGTTCCGACAAAAGATCCGGCAACGATAGCTTGTCCTTGTCCTTTAAAATAATTCTTTTTAATCCAATGCGAGGCCCAATATCCAAGAGCCATGCCAAACGCCCCAACAAACACACCAATAGGAGCTGCGCCTACGCCTAGCCACTTAGCACCAAGAGCTGCTAATCCTGCTCCCGCAGTACACAAAGGACAGTGGGCAAAAACAGGTACCGCCATACCAATACCAATAAACACAGATAAAATAATTAATAAGTTCATGCTTAATATTTACCGGAAATATAAAACTTCCAGTAAATTGATTATAGATTCAAATACGATCCGATTTCACCGCCTTCTAGTATTGAATAAACAGCAAAATCACTATTCTTAACACCCGGCATGCCGGGGGAACCGGAAGGCATGCCCTGCAATCCTATACCCATTATGCTCGGCTTTTCTTTTAATAATTTAGACACGGCTTCAAGTGGCATATGCCCCTCAACAACATACCCGCCTATTGTCATAGTATGACAACTCGAATGATCATACGGGACTCCGTATTTATCTTTAATTTCATCCATTTCATCAGTAACTATTCTTTCAACTTCAATGCCGTAACGCTTTAAATAACCGATGTAATTATCGCAACACCCACAATTTGGTGATTTATAAACCTGAGCCTCCAAACCATCAAGATGGGCCCAAGCATCCTTTAATGTTGGAGGACTCGCAGGCGACATCCAGGCTAACCCCAAAACAACAACACCTATTATAATGATTGATAAAAATATTTTTTTTGAATTTTTCATAATTTTAATAAATTAAAACGCCCGTTCAGATGTTGAACGGGCGTACAGTTAAAATTAATATAAGCTAAACTTATAAACAACCGACTTTACGCCCTGATTAACGTGCCAGGAAAATATCTCTTGTTATGAATAGAACTCCAAAATAAGATCTTTTGCTTATAGCTATAGAAGAATTCCAAAATCTCCATGCGTAACCTATAAACAAATGTATAACTCAATATTTTTTTTTCTGGACTTGCCTTAATTAAGCCAGAAAAAACAAAAGCAAAAATAGCTAATAGGAAAATACTAGAAAAATTAAAACCTCCTATAAATACAGCTTGACTTAAGGACATAATTCCTGAAATATGGTGTGAAACAACAGCAATCGGACTATTGCTTGGCGGGCATGCCCCATTTATCATACTGGCGATGGGACAATCAAGGTTAATGCTATGATCCATAGGAACAATAGTAAATACACTAAACATGTTAGTGACAAATAAAAATAATATTAAAATTATTGCATATACCTTGTACCTCATATCGGCTTTTATTTTAACACATAAATAATAAAAATCAAAGCGTATCAAAATTGTCTTCAAAAAACTCTGCAGATCTTTCCATAAAATCAACAAAATTATTAATAAATTCATGAGGAGCTCCATTATATTCTACTAACTCTACCTGCTTACCCTCAGCCAAAAGCAAATCTCGCGTTTCATAGGACCACTCAAGATCACAACTTTCATCTTCCGTACCGTGGAATATTAAAACAGGTGTCTGAACCCTGTTGAAAAATGTTCTGGGGGAAATATTTTTCCAAAATTCAGGGTCCTCGCTAGGCGTTCCGTGTTTAGACAACACTGCATCTAAATCACCTTCATTATGAGACAACCACCTATTGTAGCTGTCCACCGCATCGCTGGAAACAGGTGCATATAAAACATAGGCATCTACCAAATCAGGGGCAACAACCATAACTCCCTGACTTATACCTCCACCCATGGAATGACCAAGCATACCAAACTTTTCTTTACTCAATGATTTTATGTCTGAATTTTTAACTGCATAAACAGCATTTATAACATCTTCGATATACCCAATACGGACATTGGCTTCATTCTCCGCATCTTTATCTGATTGAGCATGATTGCGATAATCAGAATGCAAAATAGCATAACCTCTACGAGCCAAATAGTCCTGTTCGCGCTTAAGCCCTCTTCCATTGGTATAAATAGAGGTATCAATATGTCCATGATTTAAAAACAAAACCGGCCAACCTCCTTCAGGTGGAGAACCTTTGGGAATATTCATTATACCGGAAATATTTAAATCCCCGCTTTTATAAGTTATAAAATAGCGAGTATAAAAATCATTATCGTCTAAAACCTCGCCCAACTTTAAATCCCGCCCATCGAATTTCTTTGCCATAAGTGAGGGCAAAGAGATAGGACCAACGTAACGCAACCTATCTTCATCTATTGCGGGACCTCCTTCGCGAGATACATCCGAAATTAAATTAATCCTACTTTCTCTTTCAAAAGCAAAAGCAAGTACCATTGGCACTAGCGTAATAACAGTTATTATAAAAACCAAATAGTATCTCAATACCATCTTTTAATTATACCGTATTAAGAAAAAAACTTATCCCAAGTAGAACTGTTCTGATATTATGTTTTGAGGCAAAACACCAAGTTTTGACAAATGGCTCTTAACGGAGTCCATCATGGGTACAGGACCGCAAATATATACTGTTTGAGATTTAATATCCGAAATATATTTTTTTATTTTGTTTTCGTCTACATATCCTTTTTCTCCTTCATAACTAGGATCGCCACTTAAAACATGGATTACTTTAGCATTATATCTCTGAGCCAAATCATCTATTTCTTTCTTAAACAAAATGCTTTCTTCATCTTGATTAGCATACAAAAGAGTAACCTGCTTACCCTCAGCCAGCATTTTATCCATCAATGACCTAATAGGAGTTATACCGATACCTCCGGCTATCATAAGCACCTTATTGGAAACTCCATAAAAATCGGTAAATATGCCGTAAGGACCATCAATAAAAACACCGGTCCCTATTTTTAAATTTTTAATTTTAGAAGTAAAATCACCCAGCTCTTTAATTGTTATTCTTAATTCCGTGCCATTAGGTGCCATTGAAAGTGAAAATGGGTGAGCCTGCCACCAAAATCCTTTTGACAAAAATCTAAATATCATAAACTGGCCGGGCTGAATATCAAATTCTTTCAAATTTTTACCTCCTATATAAACTGAAACCGCCTTGGAATTTTCTCTCACGATGTCTTTCACATAAAATCCGTGCTTCTTATATTTTAAAACAGGTCTTATAAATCTAAATGCTATATGGCTGGTAAAAACAGATGCATACAATAATATCCAATACCAATAAAAAATCTGGCTAGTTGTTAGGTCGTGTCCAATTTCAATCTGATGCCAAAAGGAGAAAAACATAGCTAGATAAACAATTAGATGCACAAAATACCAAGACTCGTACTTTAATCTTTTGCTAACTATATAAAGAGAGGAAACAACAGCAATAACAAATAAAACAAGACCCAAAAAAGCCAACGCAACATAATCTAAAGCCAAAAACTGGTCAATCAAACCAGTATCTGACAAACCAGCATAGCCAAAAGAAATCAATATTGGATGAACCAAAAGCAGAATTAGTCCTTTCTTGCCGTTTGAATGGTGAATACGTGAAAGGCCATCAAGCCCGAAATATCGTTCAAGCCATGGCATCCTCCCCATAAAAAAGAATTGCAGCAAAATCATATAAGCTGCCGAAAGGCCGGCTAACCGCCCGAAAGCAATACTAGTTTTTGCCCAGCCATCCAAAATATCTACACCAGAACCGCTAAACCAAAAAACAAAGACAATAACCCAATTTGCCCACAAAAACCATAACCATAAATTTTGCTTACTTTGGTATTGTTTATTCAACAACTAAGTTGCCTCTCATGCCTAGCTGACGATGAGAACCTACGGAACAATAATATTCAAAAGTACCTTTTTTGTCAGCAACAAACTCAACTTCAACTGTTTCACCAGTTTCTATTTGAGGAGTAGAGACATCAAATTCATCAATTACCCAGTCATGAAAACCACCTGTGTTAGTAAATACAATCTTAACCCTGTCACCTTCTTTAACTTTTATTTCACCTAATGAGAATTTAAAATTTTCTCCTGAAATTTCAAAAACCTTAACTTCTCCTTGTGCTGAGTCTACCGAAGTGCCCTCTTCCATCATGGCACCATCTTCAGTTGTATCGCCGGGTTCAGCTGATGGTGTTGCTTGCTCTCCTGTGACATCGCCATTTTCATTAACAGGTAAATTTTCATCATTTACCGAACTGCCTGTAAAAGCAAAAACGGCGGCAATAGCAGCAAGAACAACCAATACTGCAATAACCAGAATCTTGCTCTTTTTACTTCCTGACGCTGATGTTTTTTCAACAGGGTCATTCATATTTTCATTTTGTGTATTTGTTTCTTCCATAAAAAAATAATCATTTTTACTGTTGTCTATAAAATAAAATATAGGCAACATTAAAAATCATTATAATAATTATTAAGTATTTAATATAACAATAGCTTTTTCAACATTGACAAATAAATTAAAAAGTCGATCTAAAAGCAAGTTACTCATACCTTAGCGCTTCAATAGGACTCTTTTTAGCTGCTTGGCGGGCTGGGTAAATGCCAAATACTAAACCCACCAATGCCGAAACACCCAGACCCAAGGCAGCAGCTGATACAGGAAATGTAAACGCCCAATTTAAATCATACACTCTAGTTAAAACAATTGATGCTATCATCGAAAATGTTGCACCAAGAATTATTCCTATTATTCCCCCTAAAGCAGTGAGGGTTACGGCTTCAAATAAAAACTGTGAAATAATATCTTTGTCTGTTGCCCCTATGGCTTTTCTAAGACCTATCTCGCGAGTTCTTTCTGTAACTGAAACTAACATTATATTCATCACGCCTATTCCTCCCACGACAAGAGCAATCGCGACAACAGACGAAAGAAATATGGTTAAAGCTCCGATAATAGTCTGGACCTGTTTAACTATGCCTTCTTGCGTTACAACAAAAAAGTCATCATCGTCTGGGTTGGTAATGTTATGCACCTCGCGCAAGGTCAGCTCTATGTCTCTAACTGTTCGGGCAACATTAGCTGGATCATCAACCTTAGTAATAATTTCGTGATAATAATCTATACCCAAAAGATAAAGCTGAGCCGTGGTGTATGGCACTAAAACCAAATCATCAATATTAAAGAATGCAACTTGCCCTCTCTCCTGAAATACCCCTACGACTCTGAATTTTCTACCCTTTATGTTTATGTTTTCTCCTACCGCATCTGAAAAGCCAAATAATTCCTCGGCAACCTTTGAACCAATAACTGCGACACTAGCATTCTGTTTAATATCAGCATCATTATATGCGACACCTTTCTCAACATAAGCATCAAAAGTGTCGCTAAAGAAATCCACAGAAGCACCGAGTATTGTGGGCCGATAAGTTTCACCTTCATAGGATACCGCGCCTGGAACAATGAGTGCAGGCATAATCCTAACAAGATGTGGCACATTGCTTTTTCGTGAAAGCGCTTCAACATCTCTTTCTTTCAAAGAATCGGCAAAGAGAGTCTCCCCAAAATCAGAGGGACCCGAAGGTTCCCTGCCGGGCCTAACCACAACAGTTTCCGCACCAAGACCGCCTATTTCATCTAAAATAAGATTCTCGGCACCTTGGCCAATAGACATCATTAAAATTATTGCCGTAATGCCAATAACAATACCCAAAATAGTTAGGGCCGATCTTGATTTGTTTGTTTTAAGACCGTTAAGGGCCGTTTTAAAACTGTCTTGTATGGTCATTTTTTAAATTTTTAATTTCTCTCCCTGTGGGAGATCTGCCGTAGGCATGATAATTTTTAATTTTCACTTAATTCCTAATATTTAATTTATAAACAAAATATATACAGCTACAGATTTTAAATTGTAAATTAAAAATTATTTAAAAATTGTAAAATTGAAAATTGAAAATTTACTTACGAAATCCATCATGCGCTCTATGTCTTCTATTAACTTTTTCATCACTTTCAATTACCCCATCCAAAAAACGGATAATTCTCTGGCTATATTCTGCTGTATATGTCTCGTGAGTAATCAAAATAATCGTATGCCCCTTTTTTTCGTTTAAATCTTCAATAATCTCCATAATCGCCTGACCTGATTTTGAATCAAGATTTCCTGTGGGTTCATCAGCAAATATAATCTCTGGATTATTTACCAGTGCCCTAGCGATAGCAACTCTTTGTTTTTCTCCTCCTGATAACTGGGATGATTCATGATAAATCCTATGTGAAAGCCCCACCGACTCTATGGCTTCAAGGACTATTTTTTTTCTATCAAATTTACTGACATTGGAATAAAGCAACGGCAACATAACATTATCTAATACCGTCGTACGAGGAAGCAAATTGAACTGCTGAAATATAAAACCCATTTTTTCATTTCTTAAACGAGCAATTTCATCTTTTGTGTAATCGTCCATGCTTTTACCATCAAGCTTGTAAATACCCTTGGTATGTCTATCTAAAAAACCAAGCACATGGAGCAATGTTGATTTGCCTGAACCTGAAGGGCCCATAATAGCAACAAACTCTCCTTTTTTAATATTAAAAGACACGCCTCGCAAAGCAGGCGTTTCAACATCTTCGTTATAATAAGTTTTTTCTAAATTTTTAACCTCTATCATAACATCGTCTTCCATTGCTGCACATTATGATACGCAACAATCTTATCTCTATTCTTCAATGAATGTAACAACTTTATCTCCCTCCACTACCCCACTTACAATTTCAATGTTACCATCAGAACCCCTAAGTCCTGTTTTTACACCAACTTCTATTAAATTAACCCCATGTAGTAATCTTACAAATTGATCGCCATTACGCCTAATAACAGCCCTTAAAGGAACCGTAATCACATTATCTCTCCTATCGCTTTTTATATCTATGTTGGCGGTCATACCCGGTCGTATCATTCCTTGTTCATCTACAAATTCAAGGGTGACCTTATATGTGGCAACACCTTCAATTATAGTTTCCGCCGGATCAATCGCCACAACCTCTGCTTCAAAAACAACATCTCGGCCATAGGCATCAAGAGTAAACTCCGCCTTATCTTCAAGCTCAACTTTTGGTATGTCTACCTCTGTAACATTTGTCTCAATCTGAAGATTTGATTCTGATATTAAAGAAATTATTATGTCGTTTGATGTAATCGTCTCTCCTTCCTCTACTTCAATTGCTGTAACTATACCCGAAAAAGGAGCTCTAACTATGCGTTTATTAAGCTGTGCTCTGCTTGCCAAGAGGTTGGCTTCTGCCTGCTTAACAGATGCCTCCTTTTTTAAGATGTCCTCTTCGGTAGGAAAGGCAGATTCAGCAGAAGCTAACTTTGATTCTGCATCTGATATATTTTTATCATTAGTAATTTTTTGAGAATCAATGGCATGCATCACGTTGATAACATCTGCAAGATCAGAAGATACCGCGGCAGCCTCAGCGCTTACGCTTACTCTGTCAGCAGATGAAACTTTTGATAAATTGCCCTTAATTACTTCTTGAAGAACTGAGTATGCACTTTTAAGAGAGCTCAAAGCCACTCTTAATTGACCCAAGGCAGTATCTACGTTTTCACTTGAATCATCTAGGTTAGCAGCTGCAACATAATCGTCTGCACCGGACCTATTATATAGATCTGCCCCATAAAGAATAATTTCTGCCGAGTCCTCCGCCAATTGAACACTCCTTGAATCAGCATCTGAGCCGTCAAAATATGTAATTCTTATATTTTTAAATATTGAGAATGAGGAATCGGCCTGAACCATGCCATTGTTCATTGAATTAAATCCGTCATTGTATACTTCAGCAAGAGCGTCTTCTGCTTGTTTTTTTACATTTTCAAGATTTGATTCTGCGTTTTCAAGTTCCGTCCTTAAAGAAGTTGCTACTGTAGAATCCTCAAGAGAATTTAAATTTTTAATGGCTTGAGAAAGGTCGGCTTCAGCTGAATCAAGAGCTGCCTCTTTTTCTAATATTTGCGCAGAAATTTCTGTCACATCTAAAGATGCCAAAACAATACCAGAAGAAACGTTATCTCCTACATCTACTTTTATAGATTCCACTCTGCCGGAGTTTTCAAAATGAAGATCGACTTCCTGAACGGGCCTTACTGTTCCGCTAACACTGACTTCTTGAACTACGCTTCCGCGAGATGCAACCACGAATTGATATGGAGATTTTTCTCCCCTCGACAACACAAAAACAACAGCAACAATAACAGCCGCCGCAACTATCAAACCAATTTTTATTTTATTAGACATTTATTTTATTATAACACAGTTACTATTATCATTTTTCAACTACTATAAAGTTTTTCTGAACTCCTATAATAGGTTCGTGTTCGCCTGTGGTATAATCTCTTATAGCATTAAAGAATATATGCCTATCGTAACGATATTCCTCACCATGGCGGGTACCGGGATCATTTGTTATAAACTCCTCAGTATTATAATCATAACCAATAACTACCAACATGTGTCTTTCCGGCCCCGGAGATGTAAAATAAGGGTTACCAAGCAATTGTCCATTCATAGGACTAATAATTATATTACCGTCTTCAAGTTCCCTTATAAGATCATCTAATTTAACATTTTTAACCAAGCGCACATTGTGATACTTAAAGTATCCCTTTATTATTCTCTCGATAGTGTCTTCTGCGGAAGTATCTTGGAAACTTCCGTAATTTTCTTTTTCCCAGTCAGATACTGCTAAAATTTTATTTAAAGCCTCATCCAAATTAAAATTTTCTCCCCTTGCCCAACTCACAGCCATTAAAACCGAAGACTCTTCGCAAGCATCCTGTTGTCTTTGGTCAGACCATTCACCAAATGGGGCCTGGGGTGTAAAAGGAACATTTTGCATTAAAACTGAACCTGGCTCAGGTGTCGGCGTTGGCACAGGAGTAAACATAGACGTAATCCTTGGCGTGATAAATACTGGGGTAAGCTGAGGATTAACCGATGGAGTTAGAGCAACTTTTTGGTCATCAACATTAACATTAAAACTGATATACAAAAAATACCCCGCAAGTGCGGGCAATAAAATAATCAATAGAATTTTTATTACTTTCTTATTCTTCATAATCTAAATCTTACTTATTTGAACCCCATTGCCACTTAGGTTTTTCACCCTTTTTAATACAAATCTTTATTAAAGCGACAGTTAAAAGAGTGACAGGGATAACGAATGTAAACATTACTTCGCTTCTAGGAGAATCGGAATCAAGAGTAAGTCCGAAAAATAAAACTGCAACAATATAAACAACTGTGACAATCCAGCCTTCGCGCGAAACTGGAGTCCAGCCCCAGCCAAATAGTTTTCTCTTAAACCAAAGATGTTTAGGATTATCTTTAATATAAGCCATATAAGGCTTCCCCAAAAACACAGTTAACAGGGCAGCAAAAACAGCTATGCCAACAGCAAAATTGCCCGATAAAACACTGGCAATAAATCCCGCAATAACAAAATATGCAACTGTTTTAAAATCAATTGGGTATTTCATTGATTAAAACTAAATATTTTTTATGAAACTTTTATGATAATTAAAAACTTAACAATAGAAGCAATGCCACGGCTATTAAAGCAAACAAAAGTCCAAGAGTATGAGAAAGAAGCGAAAGAGCTTCCTTTTTAAATCCGTCTAGATACCACATTACAGACTTGCCAAACACAAGCCATCCTGTAATTGCCGCGGAAAGAACAAAAAGAAGAAGCATGAGTATCGGCGCAAATACGGTGTCTGGACCCTTATCAAAATTAAGAATTCGAGGAGCATAAAACATAAAAGATGCCACCAATATGACATAGCCGGCAGTTAAGAGAGTATTAATTAAAGCTGTCTTTACTATTTTATTTTTCATATATTTAAGATACCCCGAATTGGACCAAAAAACAACCTATTGCATATAAAAACAGCCCCGCCAAGGCGGGGCTGTTTTTTATCCAAATGTAAACGTATATAATCGGGCACTCGGATCTTCTATTATTAGCTCCAACACGTGCTCTCCTTTTTCAGGCAAATCAACCAGCTCATATAATTGGCTAGACTTAACTGTAACCTCTTTTGTTTCCTTGCCATCAATAAAAACTTTTATATTCACCGGCTCATCAGACTCGGCAACTAAATTTACTTTTCGTGCCTTAAATTTAAATATTACTTTTGCTCCTGCATTTTGATTTTCTGCATACTCTTTTTGAACATACCACGAACCATCTAGATAAAGATTGTTAAGCTTGGGGTCTGTCGGACCTTTTAGATTTTGATGTCCTGTTTGTTTCTGAACACCATTCGCCAAAAGCTCATTTCTAAATGCGCCAAAATATACCTCGGGGCTGTCGGGCCTTACAGACACATCCTCTACGCCCTTGGGATCAGCCGTGTCCTTATCAATGCCTCCCGACTCGCCAAGAACAATTTTTCTTTCCATTAAAAGTTCTCTGATTTTTTGTTCTGTTTCCTCATATGCTCCTTCTCCTATGTGATCGTAAACGATAAACCCATCAATATCTATAAGGTATTTGCGGGGCCAATATCGATTGCTATAAGCTCGCCAAGTTGAATAATTGTTATCTTGAACCACGGGGTATTCAATACCAAACTTTTCAGTAGCTTCTAGAACATTTTCGTATTTTTTCTCAAACTCAAATTCAGGCGTGTGAACACCCACTATCAAAAGGCCGTCATCCTCATATTTATCCCACCAAGCATTAAGATAAGGCGTGGTTCTCTGGCAATTTATACAGCTATAAGTCCAAAAATCAATTAGTATTACTTTCTTTCCTATATAATCAGCAATTTTAAACGGCTCTGAATTTATAAAGCCCTGAGTACCAACAAGTTCCTTAGCAGGTTCATATTTCTCTGTCTTCTCTTCTTTAGATTGTATTTCTATATCAGCATCATCAATACTAATTTGATCCGGTCTCTGCGACTCAAAGTAAAAAATAGTACCAACAATACCAACAACGACCAAAATTAAAATTATATTTTTTATTTTCATTTGCGTCGAAGGTTCAAATTAATTATTCCAATAAGAATCTATTAAGTATTTCCAAATTAGCAATCCTGCTTAAGTTTTGAGTAAATGCCAAAACTCCCAAAGCAATCAAAATGACTCCGAACACTTTTGTTGCATATGAAAGCTGAACTGCATATTTTGTAATAAATGTTGAAGCGCGTGAAGCAAAGAGGCCGACAACCAAAAATGGCAATCCCAACCCGAGAGAATAGCTAAACAACAAATAAAGTGCTGAGCCCGGCTGAGTTGCAGCAAGGCCTAATATACCTCCCAAAACTGCACCGACGCACGGTGTCCACCCCGCAGCAAATGCAGATCCAAAAAGAAATGAGGTTAAATATCTAGAGTTGAATTTTTTGGTAACATGAGGCTTAAATTCTCTTTCCAAAAATGGGATCCTAATAAGACCAGTCAAATACAAACCAAAAAATATTATTATTCCTCCGCCTATTCTTGCCAGCCAAATCTGAGCATCATAAGCAACAGCTTCTAAAACTGTATTCAGCAACACTCCAAGAACTGAAAACACAGCAGAAAAACCAAGAACAAAGAAAAGGCTGTTTAAAAATATTTCTTTGCGGTTAACCTTTCCGGGTTCAAGAGAAGAACCAGCCAGATAAGCCAAAAATCCGGGAATTATTGGCAAAACACAAGGCGAAAGAAATGAGACCAACCCTGCAACAAAAGCAAAAATTATTCCAATGTCTACCATGAGATAACTTACATATCAGACATTTATAGATTTAAATGTTCTGATGTGTAAAATTTAAAATTTATAAAGCATCGCCTATCTCCTTAAGGTATCTCGCTTCATCCCAAGAATCTGGCCATTTTCCTATTCTCTGGCCATCTTTTACAAATACCTTAGTATGTTGATAAGCCACACCAAACTCACGAGCGAGATCTTTCTCTTTGCTGTCCGTTTCATTATCATTGTAATTCACCCTAAACCCAACAACATCGTCCCCAGTTAGTTTACTAAAAGCAGAGTACATCTTAGGAATTTCTTTCTTACAAGTTGGGCACCAATTAGCGTAAAAATATAAAACAACTAATTTTTCAGACTCCAAAGCTTTTTCATAATCTGCTTGATTGAAATTAATCACCGGCGATGAACTTCCTCCCAAAACCTCTCCTGAAAATTCAACTTCCGTCATTCCATCTTCGTTCACTATCATCTCATCTACCCCCTCATAACCTGGAGCGGGCACTTCCAGAGTAGTACCATTATCACCCTCTTGCCCTGAGCCTGCTTGTGGTGAGGAACCCGAATCCGCCGAAGGGTCCCGCATCTCACCATTATCTTGTATGGCACCATCCTGGCTATTGCCCATAAAATAGTAGACAGAACCTGCCACTGCCACAATCACTAAAACTAAAATTATAGCTTTGTTATTCATCCTCACCCTCATTAAGAATAACTTATCGGCTGATCACAAGTTCAACCATCTAATTTATTCTTAAAAAATTAATTTATTAGTGTAATCCCCACTTTTGTTTTAAAAATCATTAAGACCAATTCTTAATGAGTGTGAGGATTCATAATATATGTTTCATCATAATTTAAGGTTATGATGAAACATTAACCTTTATATACAGTCTTACAAAAACACAATGTAAAGTCAACTTTACATTGTGGATATCTACGATTTATTTATTAAATTTTTAGCAATATCTATTTTTTTACCCTTCCATATATAACTCCTGCAATTTTTGCTGTCATCATAACTGCCAACACCATAAGCATCCAGTCTGATAATTGATGGCGCAAACTTTCAACAATAATCCCAACGATAACTATGGCAGCGCCGGCCAAAAAACCCATCCTATCAGCCATCATCCTCAACATAGACTCTCTTTCATCTTTTGTGTTTTCTCTGAACATGAAAGAAACAAAAATTCCAAACAACAACACAACTCCGGTCACAAGCATCATTTCAGTCTTTGAAGGCATCAAAAAATCCATTGGGTTAATAAGAACAACCAACAATACGATTATTATAATCGCGGTAATTATTTCAGATAAAAAATCTTTAAGCATTTTTTAAGAAAAAAACATCCTCTAGTCTCTCTTTGAATACTTTGGAAATCTTCAAAGAAAGCAAAACTGAAGGAGTGTAATTCCCCTTTTCAATTGCAATTATAGTCTGACGTGTTACGCCGACTTTTTGAGCTAGTTCTTCTTGGGTCATCTTTTTTTCTAGCCTTAATTCATGCACTCTATTTTCTATTTTATCATTCATTATTATTATATTAATCCCCTTTTAATATAAATGTCAAATTGACTTTACATTTTATAATCAAAAAAAACCCGCCAAAATTTTGCTATACAAAACTTAAGCGGGCAAGCTTAACCCAACAAAAAAACACATTTAAAAACACGTTTTTGAAGGTTATTTCTTTCTTTCAAAGAAGCTTAAAAGTCCAAAAAAACCGAAGAAGCCTAAAAATCCGGAACCAAAACTAGGAATTAAGCCTACCAGGCCAAAGAATCCCAAAAACCCTAATTTCCAAGTGTTGGCTGGAGCCCTTTTTTCTATAATAAGAATAATCTCATGAATAACCGCCATCGTAAAAGCCAACACGAATATTAACGCCAAGATAAAAAATACCGGCTCTTCAGTGCCGGAAAAAGCATAAACAGCATTATGCAACACAGCAGACAACACAGCTAATCCAAAAAGGGTATATATTTTTGTAACATGATCTAGTTTAATCTTAAACATATTTGAAATCTTATACTTATATTCTACTAGAAAACTTTAAAACTAAAAAGTGAACATTTCATGAAAAAACTCATATATAAAAACTCGGAATAAATTCCGAGTTTTAAAATTTAAAATTAAAATATTGAAATAAATCGATTGAACGATTCGTCCGATATTCCCTTCGCGTGCAAATGAACTGATATTCTACCATTGTCTAAAAAAGAAAAAAGGCCAATTTTCATACCACTCGAAAGTGGATGAAAAGAATTGATACCCCACAAAGGTCTTGGTATTGATGCTACGGCTATAGACTTAGCGGAATTTACACTGACACTACCCAATGGTCCACTAGAAAATAAATGACCAGAATCAATACCTTTAAAAAATAATGGATCATTTTTTTCTACGCAATCTAGCACTTTATCAAAGTGTACGGAATTTTTAACAAACCAATTAATTTTTTCAGAAATCTGATGAGAAACCTCATCCTGATCACTTTCTCTAGACAAATCTACAACAAACATAAAATGATCATTAGCTTGTGCAACTAAATTTCTCAGATAATTAAAGGAAAGCGCTGGATAATTTCTTCCTGGCGTTCCAATTCTCAATGGTATTTTGGAAAATCCAGTCCATTTGTGTAAGGCAATGGCATACTTAGCCAATAAATCATACACTGAAATATCGGCAGGTAGTAATTCTTTCAAAAAAGACTGGGTCATATTACCCTCACATTCAAAATTAGAAGATTTTTTAATTTTTGTTTTAATCTCATCTACCACAACATAGTATTCCTTAATTAGAACTTTTATGTAATTTAAAATTTCTTCTGGATAATAAATTGATTCCAAGTCTTGATTTAAGTCCTCCGAGGTAAATAATTTTTTAGGCAACAATGCATCGTTTTTTTGACTAAAAGATTCATACAATCTTATTAACTCAGAGGCCAGCAAATCCCCGCTAACCAAATCTACCAAAAGGTGGCTAAGTTGCCAAACAAAATCATAAGAATTATGGCCCCTCTTAATGAGGACCCATCTAAACATTGGGTATTTACCTATTTCAAATGGTAAAAAAGCCAGTTGGCTCGTAGCATAACCTGAATTAATATCCAAATCTAAATCAGATAAATCCATATACGGTATTCTGGTACTAATAAGATCGAAAAAATTCACAACAATCTTACCTTCTTTAATCAACAAAGAAGATCTTAAAGCATCATGCCTGCTAATCAAAACACGAAGTGCTTGAGATAATGCTATTTCATCAACCTCCTCATTGAATCTAATCTGAACATATGTATGGTCAAACTGTGCCTTGTTGATTTTTTTTATTCTTCTTTTTTGACTGATTGTTAAATCTGCAATTTTAGACCCCCTTAAGTTATCAGTTTTTAAATAATTTGAACTAAAAATAATTTCCCGTATATCGCTAATGGGAAATGCTCCACAAACAATATTGTCCCTCTGATAATAATAGCAAGTAAAATTATCATTCTCTGCATCAATTAATTTAACCGTTTGTCCTATGGTTACATCAGAAGATATTGAAGGAATTCTAACACCAAACAGTTCTTCAATTCTAAAAAGCATATCTATGAAATTAAGAGAATCTCCACCAGCATCCGAAAAAGAAGTATTACTATCAATTTCATGAATACCGAGTATGTCTTTCCAGATATTGGCAATCTTAACACTAGTTGTCGCTTCGCTGTCATTAATTCTAAGCGGTGTGTTCTCTGTTTTAATCCATACAGAGCTTGCTATTTTTTTACGATCTATTTTCTCCGAAACCAAAACTGGGATTTTTGTTTCTATGAACATTTTGGGAATAAGATAATCTGGTACTTTATACTCCAAAAACTTTTTTAAATCCCCAATAGATACGTCGTCTTCTTTTTCAATTAAACAAATTAAAAAATCAGATCCATTGTGTACAGCTTTAAAAGCAACCGCTCTAATTATGCCGGAGTACATAAGAACAAATTTTTCTACTTCTTCTGGGTCTATCCGTAAGCCATTAATTTTAAACATAAGGTCATAACGACCACAAACAATCAAGTCACCGTTTCCATCTATAAAACCGCTGTCACCAGTTTTAAACAAATTATCCTTACCCAACAAACGAGGCCCAACAACTACGCCTTTCTTAATATAACCAGAAAAAAGGCCTTGCCCACCAACAAACACAGCCCCTTCTTCGCTTTGTGAGCACTCACTTTTTTTATTTTTTTTATCAACAGATAGAATCTTAACCACATTTCCAGGAGTAGCCTTGCCCACAGGCAAAAAAGCGTTGTCTGAAAAATGTTCATCGCCTCGAACTTCATAAGAAGAAAAGGAGAAAGCCTCTGTTAATCCATAGGTGTTAAAAATTCTAACGGATTTAAAATGTTTTTTAAATTCTAAAACCGATCTACAATCAGCAGGCTCGCCCGACAATATAACAGCTTTTAAACTGCTAAACATATCTGGCTCTCTTATTGCTACACCAGACAATCTTCTAAACAAAGACGGAACCAGTTTCAAGCATGTTATTTTATACTCTTCAAAAAAGCGGCTTAACTTATTTAGATCAGACAACCATTGAAAATCAGGAATTATAACGGTCCCACCCCTTAAAAGAGGTACGAATATTGTAGTCATCGACAAAGAGAAAGATAAGGATGACAAGAGTACCATTCTTTCTCTTTTATTCCCAAGGGTGTTAAGCCAGGTTTTTACATGATTTAATATAACACCGTGTGACAAAGCCACAGCCTTTGGTTTACCCGTTGAACCAGAAGTAAATATAACCGTTGCGATAGTACCCTCATCGTTACTTGCCTTGGGTTTTACTACCGCATCATTAATCAAACCGTTTTTGTTAATTACTATTATTCTAGTTTTTTTAACAATTTCACTACTATTTAATTTGCTATAACCATCTTCATCTGTAATTATCACTTTACAACCAGTGTGTCTTATTACCTGCCTTAATCTGTTTGATGGAATGCTCGTGCTAACAGGTACATACCCCCTGCCAACACCTAGACAACCAAACATTGTTGCTATGTATTCAGGACATTCTCTCATATATATAGCTACTAAATTGTTATCATTTGCTTCAGATAATTCTTTCCCTATTACACAAGACATGTGCCATAATTCTCTATAACTTATATTTTTTGATCCATGAATAATAGCTAAATCATTAGGGTATTTATTAGCGATTGACTCAAATACTGAGTAAACATCTTCGGGGTTCATCTTTGTCTCCTTTTTATTTTTAAAACAACTTGCAAATACAAGACAATGTTTGCATTCAAAATAAATACCATATTATATAACATAAGTCAATAAAACGGAAACCGTATAACACTCGGCAAAAAAACCCTCCTTACTTTAAAAACAAAGTCAATCAATAAAAAGACCGCCTGAATAAAATTTATCAGACGGCAGAAAATTAGCATACAAGCGAACTAAACGCGCCCTAATAATAAGTCGCCGGTCACGTGAGAAAGGCGGATGACAGGTAAAAATAGTCAGAATAGAAACATTCCTATTAGTCGTATATATAATGTTATATCCTTTCACTGGGTCTACATCAAACATGTCATAAACCCGATAACTGATAATAGCCCCGTCATTTCGTTTAATTACTATCTCGTCACCTATGTTCAAATCTTCAGCTCTAAAAAAACGCTTATCTTTCAAAACTCGGTGAACCGCAAGCACTGAATTACCGGATTCTCCAAACTTGGGAGTGCCGGCCCAATGTGCCATCCCTCTCATGTCTATAATTGACTGATCAACCCCCTCTCTTATTGTTCCTCTAAAATTTATAGAAGAAATAGTAACCACACCCAAAACATCCCCGGATTTTTGTGTAGGATCTGATATTTTAAGTTGCCCATAACTTCTTAACGGCATTAAAAAAAACAGAATCATTGTTTGCAACAAAAATATATCCACCAACAAAACAAATTTATTTTTCAAAGTACACCTCCCTAATCTTATATTTATTAGACTATCCCATTTTTTAAACAATAAGTCAATAAAAATACCCTCCTCTAAAAATCAACTGCTAAGCAACCAACAGCCCACCAATACAGGGTTAAGAGTTTTTCAAATTTCTAGCACATTCGCACTGCACGTTCGGCCTGCCAACCTCAGTATTCATTCACTCTCATTCACTCACTCTACTCAGTACTTCCTCGCTCAACGCTCGGTCGCTCCTAAAATCAAATGGTCCCGCCTAGGCGGGACCATTTTTAAAAATGTTAATTATATTATTATAATTTTTCTATCTCCTTTAAATCCTTATCTGGTAGCCACAGAATAAACAGTCCAAGAACAATGCCGCCTATGGCAGTCCAGGCGTGACCACCGTTAAAAAGCCAAACATCTATCCAATCAAGCACATACCAAATACCACGCCAAATTAAGACAAGGCCTAAAACTATTGATATGTTTCGTGAAAGAGTTCGTAATGTTATTTTATTTTTCATACAAATATTTTATCACACAAAATTTAGTATATCCTGCCCCCTACGAATTTTTTAATTAATTATCCTTATAATTTATTAATAAAATTAAAATTATTTTCTACTCCGCTAAACCATTGAGAATTTTTTGAACTGCCTTTATGCTGTCCATATCATAAATAGAAATGGCCAGAACTTTTTTGTTCACTTTTTTTAAAATTTTAATCTTTTTTTCAAGCTCCTCTGGTGAAACCTCGTCGCTTTTACTTATGAAAAGGTGTTCCGGTTTTTTAAGAAGTTCTTCACTATATTCTCCGAGCTCTTTTCTGATTGTTTTGTAATCCAACATTAAATCTTCAGATTGAGCCGAAACAAAATGGAATAATATTTTCGTTCGCTCAATATGCCTTAAAAATTTAATGCCAAGTCCTTTACCAGAAGATGCTCCTTCAATAAGACCCGGAATATCTGCAAGCATCATCCCATAATACACTCCCAGATTGGGTTCAAGTGTAGTGAATTGATAATTAGCAACCTTGCTTTTTGCATTAGTTAATTCGTTCAACAAACTAGATTTACCCACATTGGGCAAGCCAACAAACCCAATATCTGCAATGAGCTTAAGCTCTAAACGCAATGTAAATTTTTCCCCCGGCAAACCTTCTTGAAATCTAGTAGGGCTTGTATTGTGTGGCCCTCGAAAAAGAAAATTACCTTTTCCGCCATGACCGCCTTTTGCCACTAAAACACGTTGGTCAACTTTTGTAATTTCTTCATCTACACCCGTATCAAGATTATGTATAACCGTTCCAACTGGCACCTTTATTATTAAATCATCTCCTTTGTTGCCATCGTTATATTGAGCCTTGCCGTTTTGGCCATCAGCCGCTTTGAGTTCTTTTTTAAAGCGCATCTGATTAAGCAAATCCAAATTGGAAGCACCGTCGAGGTACACACTTCCGCCGTTACCACCTCTGCCACCGGTTGGTCCAAGACTCATCTTGTTTGAATTAAAAGCAACCTTGCCACGACCTCCGTTGCCGGCGATTACCTCAATTGTAACGTCATCAATAAGCATCGAAAATTATAATTATTATACAAATGTTAGAGCTATTCCTTTTTTATTAGCTCTTCCAGTTCTGCCGATTCTATGAATATAATCATCATAGCTCTCTGGAATCTCATAATTTATTACATGAGTAATGTTTGATATATCTAATCCGCGAGCGACCACATCCGTAGCAACCAAAATTTGAAGCTGGTTATTTCTGAAAAGATTGAGGGCATTTTGCCTCTGAGATTGATTTTTGTTCCCGTGAATAGATCTAGCCTTAAATCCCCTGTCAGACAAATCTCTAGAGAGTCTTTCAACGCCTTGTTTAGTTCTTCCAAAAATTAAAACCTTACTAAACTCCGGCTTAATAAGCATATCGTGAAGCACCTCTATTTTCGCCTTACCCCCTGTTTTTATTACATCCTGATCAACATTTTCAGCTGTCTCCCTAGTTTTTACAGAAATAATAACTGGGTTGCGCAAAAACTCGTCGATCATTTTATAAATCTCCTTAGAAATAGTAGCAGAAAAGAAAAGCGAATGACGCATTTTCGGCAAACCAAGCATTAAAAATTTTACATCTCTTATAAAGCCCATATCAAACATCCTATCTACTTCATCCAGAACAACAGAATTAAATTCTTCTAAACGAATAACTTTCCTTTGAATAAGATCTTTTAATCTTCCGGGCGTTCCAATAACAAAATTATGATTCCTTCTTAGTTTGGCGATCTGCTGACCGATGTTCGCCCCACCAACACAACACACCGAATATGTTTGCATTCTCAATGCCAGACTTCTAAGCTCATCGTCAATTTGTATTGCCAGTTCCCTAGTGGGTACAACAATCAAGACTTTCTCTTTTGGATTTTTTAATATTTTTTGAAACAAAGGAATCAAAAATGCTCCAGTTTTTCCGGTTCCAGTATTAGCAACTCCAACGACATCTGCCCCCTTCAAAACATGAGGAATGACTTTGTCTTGAATTGGCGTTGGAGATAAATAGCCCCTTAAAGAAATGTTATCCTTCAATATCTGCTCAATAGCAAAATCATTGAACGAATGTTCAGAAACAAATTGTTCATTAGGTTCCAAAGGCTTGACCTTATTAATGAAGCGCGCGATATTTATGTTAGATTTTTTACGGACTCTTTTAAAAGGAGTTCGAAAAGAAGACCGCTTTCGAAAACCAGAATTAGCTTTCGGCTGTCTAGAAAAATTACGTAATGTCATATTGTTTTATTTAAAAACCCCTTCGCGCGAAGGGGTTTTCATAAAGCACCAGCGAGAAGATTGGTTAATATCTATATATTATCTTAATACTATTCTATATCGGTCCATTTGTCAATAGGATAACTTTTAAAAAATATGACGTACCTCGTGTAGAGCTGCCGGCATTGGGACAAGTCAGAACCCTTTCTTATCAAACAAAGCTATACATAGAGTCAATTTTTTAATTGAAATCAATAGAAAAATTATACATTCCCATACTACAAAGTCCTTTTATTGATTGTCCTGCTTTGGGCATTCCTAAATCAATAATCTCTTCTCCGGTTGGGGCTAATATTTTTTGAAAACCAACTGAACGAATTACAAGCGATGATGAACAATCATAAGTGCTGTCTGTTTTAACGATAAGTTTTGTGGGAATTCCGGCTTTTGCCGTAGATACCCTTGGCGAATATCCTCCTTTCGCATTTACTGTAATGTATTGAACTCCGTCTATTATCTCATTGTTCTGAACAGTGTCGCTTGTCGCGCTGTTTTCTGATTTTGAACCACCAAGAAAAATAATGCCAATGCTTATGACAAGTGCGGTCGTAATAATAATTGAGGCTATTTTATTCATAAATGATTAGATATTAAATAAGGGGTTAATAATTCCAAGCCCAGCAAGTCCAGCGAGAAAAGAGAATACACCAAGCCCCACCACCACAACACCTGCAGACTTAAAAAATAGAGGAGCATGTTTTCCATGTGCGAACGATGCCGACCCGAATGAAAGAAGTGCAAGCACCGGAAGTGTCCCAAGGGCAAATGCGAGCATAATAAGAAGCCCGGACAAGAACGATCCGCTGCCAAGTGCGGAAACCTGCATTGACTGCGTGAAACCGCATGGCAAAAAAAATGTAGCAAAGCCGATTATGAGTGGTGTGAAGGTTTTGTGTTCTATTTTCTTTAAAAAATTAAAAATTCCCGATGGTAATGCAATTTTATTTTTTGTAAATACTCCAATTAAATTTAACCCAAGCAACAACATCACAATAGAAGCCAAAAGCCCCAGAATTGCCGTAAGAGTGAAGTTGATACCAATGGCACTGCCGACTGCTCCCAGAATCCCTCCCAACACCGAAAAACTAACCAGTCTTCCTGTATGAAAAAGCACGAACGTTTTTGTATCGCTTACATTATCCTGTGATACCTTGGCCGAAAGAGACAGCACAAGACCACCGACTATGGCAAGACAGCTTGATACCGAGGCAATAAGCCCGATTATAAAACTTGTCAATGGAGTTGTTTGTCCTCCAATACCGAAATTTAAAATTCCTGATTTTTGCAAAAGAAAGAATAAAGCAAAGAATGCAAGTCCGATCGGCACGGCTTTCCAAATTACGCCTTTGTTTTCTTTTTCTGCAATAGACTTTTCTACCGATAATTTATATCCGTTATCTTTAATTTTTTCTGTTAGAATTTGAGCCAACGATTCAATGTCTTGATCGCTGTTAGTTTCTATTTCAACAGTCTCTCTTCCTAAGTTAACCTGGACATTTTTTATAAAACTCTGCTCACTCAGAGTATCTTCAATAAATATTTTGCATGAGGCACAATGAGTGCCGGAAACATGAAATGTATATGTTTTCATATTTATAGTTTTTTATTTTTAATTCGTAATGAATTCGACACAACCGACACACTGGACATTGCCATGGCAAAACCAGCAAAAACAGGATTGAGAAGCCACCCAAAGACCGGATACAAAACCCCGGCTGCAAGAGGAATTCCGACAATATTATAAATAAATGCCCAAAAAAGATTCTGCTTTATTCCACGCATAGTAATCCTTGATAGCTTAATTGCCTTAACAAGCTTTGAAATATCACCACCAAGAAGAGTAATGCCTGCAGACTCTATTGCAACATCAGTTCCTGTCCCCATAGCAATTCCTACATCCGATTGAGCAAGCGCAGGGGCATCATTTACACCATCACCAGCCATTGCCACCACCCGACCTTGCGACTGAAGACTTTTTATCTTTTCAAGCTTATCTTGTGGCAATACATGAGCTACAACATCATCTATGCCCACAAGCGATCCTATGTACTTAGCGGCTTTTTCATCATCGCCAGTTAGCATAACCGCTTTAATTCCAAGAGCATGAAGATTCTTTACTGCTTCGACTGACTCAGGCTTAACCTCATCAGCCACCATGACAAAGCCAAGAACTTTTTCTTTAACAGCAAGAATAACCGGTGTTTTACCTTGCAGGGTAAACACATCTAGCTTTGTAGAATCAAAAGGAATTTTTAAATCATTTATGAGCGTTGCATTACCAACATAGTATTCCATACCATAAATTTTTCCCTTAAGCCCTCTGCCCTGTATGCCTTCAAAATCTGAAACCTCTAATAAACTAATATTATTCTCCTGCGCATAGCTCAGTATCGCATGAGCAATAGGATGCTCGGATTTCTTTTCAAGCGACGCCAAAATAGATACAAGTTCATCGTCCCTTAAACTTGAGAGGTTTTGAATATCTACTAGTGTTGGTTTGCCACGGGTTAATGTGCCTGTTTTATCAAGCACAACAGTATTTACTTTATGCAATTTTTCAAGAGTAGCGGCATCTTTGATAAGAATGCCTTCTTTCGCCCCTTTGCCGACGCCAACAATAATCGCTGTGGGGGTGGCGAGACCCAAAGCACACGGACATGCAATAACCAAAATGCCCACAAACGAAACAAGGCCAAAGGAAAGAGCTTGGGGGAATCCCAGATATTGCGATCCTATAACAATCCAAGCACCAAAAGAAAGAAAAGCAATCACCATAACAATAGGTACAAAAATTGATGAGATTTTGTCTGCGAGAGCCTGTATTGGAGCTTTACTCCCCTGAGCATCCTCAACCATCTTGATAATCTGAGCCAGCAAGGTTTCTGATCCGACTTTCATTGCTTTAAACGTTAATGAACCGCTGGTATTAATTGTTCCCGACACAACACTATCCCCGTTTTTTTTCTGTACTGGCATAGGTTCTCCAGTAACCATAGATTCATCAACAAAAGAAATACCGTCAGTTACCACGCCATCCACAGGAATCTTTGCTCCTGGCTTTACTATAATAAGATCGCCATGCTTAACATCGTTGACTGGTATTTCTATTTCTTTACCATAACGAATGACGAGTGCTGTCTTGGCTTGCAAATTAAGTAATTTTTCTATGGCATCACCCGTCTTTATTTTTGATCGAGCTTCTAAATATTTACCGAGTGCGATAAACGTAATAACTACAATTGTCACATCGTAATATTGATAATCAACATTTATAAAAGGTCGGAGTGTTTCCTCAAAAGCAGTAACTGCAAAGCTGTATAGAAATGCCGCGACAGTTCCAATACCGATCAATGTATCCATATTCGCCTTGCCATAGCGAAGAAACCTATAAAAACCGAGAAGGTATGGCTTACCAACAACAAAGAGTATGTAAGTCGCCATCACAGGCAGGAGGTGGTGAAAAAACTCTTTCACTACATAATTCATTTCCGACACAAATCCATACTGAACAAGAATATCCCAGCCCATAACAAAGGCAGCAAAAATAGCAATGGGAATAGCTGAGAACACCTTATTTTTAATGTCAGCAACCTCGGCAAGCTTATCTTTTTTTGATTGATTAAATCCCAGATGTTCCGAATGTTCGCTCTTAGACATTCCCATTTCCTCAGCAGTAGAAGGAATCTCTAGGGAATAGCCAAGCGGTTCAATGTGCTTGGAAAGATCATGAGGATTCGTCTTTAGGGGATCAAAAAAAATCTTGGCTTTTTCTGTACCATAATTAACTTCCACAGACTGAACCCCGTTGACCTTATTAAAAATCTTCTCAATGACTGAGGAACATGATGCGCAATGCATTCCTTTTACCTTGTAAGTTTCAGTGTGCATATTATTTTCTCTTGAGTTTATACACCTTGATAATCTCTTTTTTTGCCTTAATCTCTTGTCCAGATTTTATCTGGTGACTAACGCAGTGATCTAGATGATTCTCAAGAAGTAAGTCCTCAACACTTGATAATCCCTGCTTCACGGCTGATGTTTGAGTGATTACATCGATACAATATATATCATTTTCGACCATTTTTTGAAGTCCACGCAATTGTCCCTCAAGAAGCTTAAGTCGACGAATGACCTTAAGCTTGTTTTTGTCATTCATGTATTTCATATACAAGTATTATATACCCCCAGGGGGTATAGTCAAGAATTGAATACAAACTGCCTGTGGAATAGTTTTTAAACTTTTCAACCTATAGACAAAGCACTGAGTGGCACTGTTTCTCCTTGGTAAAATCCCGGTGTAATTATTTAAGCTCCCGCACATGGCTGCGGGACACTTCGGCCTCCCTTCGGTTGCACTCAGCATAAACTATTCAGCAGAAGCCATGACTCCCCGCCCAGACGAGGCAAACTTCCCTAGGATACCATAAACCAAAACCTGACAGCGTACCTACTGCCGAAGCTAAAAACACAAGAATAGAAATAAGAATTATCTCAACACTCATTTTTTATTTTCTTCTGCGTGAACAGTTATTTCCAAATTACAGCTATTGTGTTCTTTACACCACACTTCGCATTTCTCTGCCAGCTCTTTGTCTTCATAATGAAAACCGCATGCCTCGCACTGGTATAATTGTTTGTCATCTTCAATTAGAGTTTTGACCATAACTCCATTTTACCACAAAACCGCCAATTGGTGGTTTTTTGAGCTATATAAAATATAAGTATAGTAGATAGTAATGCAAGGCTATTCCGAAGCCTTGGCGAAGTGCTGGCTGTTTAGGACAAAGTTGAAACTGCTTTAAGAGCAATAACCAGTCCTTCGCCGTTTGCGTTTGTTAAGAATTGAAAATATTTACTAGCAGAGTATTCTGATTAGCTTTAAAGCAACGATTCTTCATCTTTAGATTTTGTGTTTTCTCCTAATTCTCTAAAACTTCCTTTGCCATATGTTTTTTCAATTAACTTTGCTATTGGCAACAATCTACCAGTAAAATAAGCCTTAGTAAATAAATTAAATACTTCTCCTAAACTATTGAATTCGTCTGGATTATTCTCAAATATATCTCTTATCAAGTCTCTTAGCTTATTTACTTCTTCATTATATACATTCACCATATATCTATATCTGCCATCACTAATTTTCTCAATCCATGTAGAGTCATCAATTGCTGATTTTTCATTATCGAGTACATTAAGGTCTGATTTAAATTCCTTAACCAGTCTCTGTCTCTCTTTCTCTAGTTTTGCTGTAAGAGATATTTTATCAAAATATCTCTTCTTAAATTCTAATTCCAATTCAACTGTTAAAGCCTCGTTGATATCATTAAAATAATATGCCCTACCTTTTGTTTTCTTAACTGCAAACCCTAGTCGCCTGTCACCAATTGTAAGTTTTTTATCTTCTTTTTTAAGAATAGAAAGAGAGTTAAAAGCCATAAAATGAATAAGTTCGTGTACTAATGTAGATGCAAATTTAAGCTTGTGGGTTTTCTCTTCATGAATTATATAAATACTTTGATCGTCAGGAGAAAATTTGCCTTCAAATCCTGTAAAATCAGGTCTTTTAGATAGAAATTCTGATTTCGTTTCCGTGTCTATATCTTCCCAAGTAAAAAAGTGCATGTTGTCTGCCGATACTTCAATATATTGACCCCCGTATTGATTAATAAATTCTCTCAACCGCTCATTTATTTCACGGATCAATTCTAACTCTTCTGTAGTCTTTTCTCTTTCGTTCTTCAATCTTACTTGGTTAAGAAAATTAAATTCTTGATGGTTGATAATCCTTTCTTGGTCACTAATATTACCGCCTACAACCTCGACGGTAGCTGATTTTCTTTCTGGTTTAAATTTTTCCATAAAATAGATTATTAAGTTCTAACATCCAAGCCCTCTACATATTGCCTGCGTAAAATAATAAGTAATCACTCTCAGCGAATACGCTGGGTGATTTTGCTTCTATTATTTCATTATGCACCATCGAAATTTGCTAACTTCGACGTGATTTTTACGCTTAAAAATCAGCTGCCGGGCTAGGACTCGAACCTAGACTACATGGACCAGAACCATGCGTCCTACCATTAGACGACCCGGCAAAGAATACTATTAAATCAATATTGTCGGGAAGTCCTGAAAGCAAATGGTGCTGAGGGGCGACCCGGCAATATGATTATTTTGCCATAAAATTTGCCATTTTTCAATAATTATTAAAAAACATTATTTTTTATTTTAAAAATAATTGACTTCAAAACTAATACATATTATAATAATTATACATTTTTGGCCAGAGATGGCCTATTTTTTATGGAAATTAGAAACATAGCTATTATCGCCCATGTAGATCATGGCAAAACAACATTAACTGATGCTCTTATGCGCCAAACCGGCGCAATAACAGAAGAAGTTTCAATGGACTCAAACACGCTTGAAAAAGAGCGTGGTATTACAATATATGCAAAAAATGCTTCTGTCTCATACAAAGGAACTAAAATTAATATCGTGGACACACCCGGCCATGCCGATTTCGGCTCAGAAGTAGAACGTGTTTTGCGTTCTATAGATTCGGTACTGTTAGTGGTAGATGCTCAAGAAGGACCCATGCCTCAAACTCGTTTTGTCCTAAAAAAATCACTGGAACTTGGCTTGAAACCTATAGTTATAATAAACAAAATAGACAAACCCGCAGCTAATCCACCCCAATGTGAAGAACAAGTTTTCAATTTGTTTATTGAGCTTGGAGCTACAGATGAACAAACTGATTTTCCAGTAGTCTACACCATAGGCAGAGCTGGGATTGCAAAATTAAAAATGGAAGAAGAATCTAATGACCTAACCCCGCTTCTTGATGTGATTCTTGCTAAAGTTCCTTGCGCATCTTCTTCAGAACTATCCTCAAAAGCACTTATGTTCCAACCTTTTAATCTTGGCTATGATAACTTCCTGGGAAGACTTGCAGTAGGCAGGATACATGAAGGAATAATTAAACAAGGCCAAGATGTCACAATAAAAAAACCAACTGGCGAATCCAGAACAGGAAAAATTAAAAAAATATTCAGTTTTAAAGGACTTGAAAAAACAGAAACAAATCAGGCCGAAGCCGGCGACATTGTTATGATAGCTGGATTGCCCGATATATACATAGGAGAAACAGTTACCAGCAACCCCGATGCTAAACCCTTGCCCGCTATTGCTGTAGATGAGCCCACCATCTCTCTTAATTTTCTTGTCAACGACTCCCCTTTTGCTGGCAGAGAAGGAAAATTTGTTACATCTCGCCAAATCCGTGAGTATCTTGAGCGTGAGCTTGAAATCAACGTAGGTCTCCAAATAGATTTCTCTTCACCAGATAAATTTGCGGTAAAAGGCAGAGGAGAGCTTCATATAGCCATTCTACTTGAGAACATGCGCCGTTCCGGATACGAAATACAAGTTTCCCAGCCTCAAGTAATTATTCGTGAAGAAAATTCCGTCAAAGTTGAACCATTTGAAGAAGTCATAATTGATGCTCCTTCAGAATTCCAGGGTGTTATTATAGAAAAATTAGGTATGCGAGGCTTTATTATAAGCAACATAGAAAACAAAGATTCATCTGTCAGGTTATCTCTTGAAGGACCAACACGAGGTATTTTGGGCTACAAAAATCAATTTATCATTGATACAAAAGGCGAAGGAATAATGTCATCAAGAGTTATAGGGTTCAAATCATTCACCAAAGAAATAAAGAAAAGAACCGTCGGTTCTATGGTTTCCATGATAACAGGAAAAGCTTTGGGTTTCGCTCTTTGGAATCTTCAAGAAAGAGGAAGTTTATACATAGGTCCCGGAACAGAAGTTTATGAAGGCATGGTTATAGGCAATACCTCAAAGGGAGAAGAACTCTATGTAAACCCAGCAAAAGGCAAACAGTTAACTAATATGAGAGCTTCGGGTGCTGATGATGCAATAGACTTAACTCCTCCTATAATATTAACCATTGAAAGCGGTCTTGAAATAATGGCTGAAGATGAATACTTAGAAATAACTCCACAAAATACAAGACTTAGAAAACAGTATTTAACAGAAAATGACAGGACCAAAGCAAAAAGAGGTGCAAATAAAATTTAAATATAAACAAAAAACGGAGAGCAAATATTTGCTCTCCGTATATGTTTGGCGTAGCGATGGCAATCTTTACGCCTTAAAATGACCATGGGTTGTGCACTCGGCATCCTTACCCAATAAACGAGAACGCTTTGCACGCAGATTGTGTCCACACTCTGGACACACAGGGTACATACGACCATCAAATGCAAAAGAAACTACAAGCATAAAAAAGGCACAAATGGCCAAAAACAACCAAGCAACTAGCGCCATTTCTAATATTGTCATAGCGCACCTCCATTGTTATTTTTTTATTATAACACGATAAATATAAAATAGCAACCAGTGCTAATCCTGCGTATACTCAAACCCTTTTTCTAAATGAAACTTGCCGTGGCTACTGCACTCAGCCCATTTTCCATAAAAACTAAAGCGTCTTGATTTTAAATTACTCTCACATTTTGGACATGTTGGTGGCACACACAGACTTCCGCCAGAAGTAAGTATTAATATACCCACGACTAAAACAAAGCATACAAAAGCAAGAAAAAAAACTATTAACACTGATGCCATGACGCACCTCCCGCAATTCACCTAAAGTTATATCATGATGCATATAATGAAACAAATTATAATACTCCAAAAACCAAGGGGCAAAATAAAAAAAGAGCGCCATTTTGCGCTCCAAACATAATGCATTAAAATCAATCTTGTCCTTTTTGAATAGCAAATACACCTCTCAAAACATTTTCGCCTACTGTTTCTTTGCTTCTTTTAAGCATTACCTCCTGATAGCCAACATGATCACCACGGTTATCTACCACTTCAATCAAGCGTGTGTAATAAGGAGTATCAAAACAATCGCCATTCTTAATAATTTGCACTGCCTCATAAGCCGAATTAACCCTACGCTTATATTCATCTTTAACATCCTCAAACACCCCGCATGCTTCACGAGCTCTACCAGCCAGAACATGGGCAACGCAATTCAAGGCCGAAACAGTTCTTGCATATATCCAATATCGAAACTCCTCGTTCCAATCGCCTATCTCGACTTTTTTCCTAGGCACAAGTTGGATAAACTGAGTTACGGCATAATTTAATTCGCCCAAATATGCTCCATCATATTTATGTCTTAGAGATACTTCAAAAATTGCTTTAGCCAACCTAAACACAGCACCGTGATGTTCAGGACTCTCTGGCAAATAAAGACCCTTAACAAGACCTTCCAATTCTTCGTCTAACTGAACAAGGGTTTTAACATAAACCTCAAACAAATCAGAGTTAACCTTAATATCCTGAACAGCATTCCTAACAACAGGGCCTAAGGCCTTAAAAATTGGAGCTCTATCGGGTTGCTCTACATACGGCATTATCATTCCTCCCTTAAGTTTTAAATAACTAGGATTATCATAACAAAAATAAACTAAAAAGCACAATAGACAATAAAAATACCTGACTCTGCAAAAGAATCAGGCATTTTATGCTTTTTGTCTATTTGTTTTTAATTTGTTGTGGGAGTTGGTGTTTCACTTGGTTCCGGTGTTTCGGTTGGTTCCGGTGTTTCGGTTGGTTCAGTAGTTGGCAAAGGTTCGGGTATTTCAAGTAGGTTTGGTGCACCAAGTCGGAAAGCAGCGTTAAATAACCCATGTTCCGCTCTTTCTCTGGCTCGTTCATTTAAGTGCAGGTATGCTTCATAAATGGCCTGTCTTGCACGATCCGAAGGCACAGTTGTTTCATTAACTGAATGATCCGGCAATGTCTCAACCCATGCAAGCAATGTACCGAGAGCCGAATTTATTAAATTAAGATATCTTTCTTTTTGCTCTGCAGTTAGATCACCGGGCGCACGGACAGCTTCCTCATATGATTTTACCGCTTTAAATAATGCAGAGTAGTAACGTAATTCTTCAGACTTCTTAAAGTCACGCAACACCTCGCTCAACATACGACCCCTGTGGAAAGATCTGCCTTCAGAATCTACTGAACGATGGAAAACTGAATCATACAAATCTTCCAAAAGATCATCGTCCACGACTGTGTCCGAATCCTCATGCGCGTAACTATTGTTTGAACGAGACAACAAAAAACCACCTAAAAAACCAGCAACAACTGCAATAGACAAAACTATTGCCAAAAATTTCTTGGTAATAACTCCTTTCATATAATACATTCAGCAATTAATAATTTAAATGCCGTGTTATTTTTTTAAATTTGCCTGCCCCGAATCGACTAAACCAAGAACAGACTAAATGCTAATTTTTAAATTATATTTTTAAATGCCTATTCATAGCTATTGTACTTGAGATCATGCCCAATAAAATACCTGCCACGAAGAGGGCCACTAAAACCTGCCACAGGTTAGCAGTAAAGTAGGCTAAAAGATTAATTGAGGGAGCAAACACATTTATCTTATCAGAAGAAACAAGGATAGACGGGTAAGCTACTGCCAAGGCAAATATAGCCGCGAAAATACCATAAAAAGCACCCTCAACAAGATAAGGTCCGCGAATGTGCCAATTTGATGCGCCAACAAGACGCATTATTTCAATCTCCTGTTTTTGGCTGTAGATCGTTAAACGTATTGTGTTAAAAGTAACCATAATAGCTATAGCAACAAGCATAATTGTCCCGATTAAACCCCACGTTTTAATACCGTTTGATATCTTGTTTATTCTTGTTATAACAAGTTCGTTTTCAAAAAAGTTTATTTTTTCAATTGATGCTCTAAATTTATGGTCATCAAGGAAACCGGCAATAGACGCATACTGGGTAGAGTCAACTGCCTTAATATTAAGCGATGCCTGCAATGGATTTTCTTCAAGCTGAGCAAGCGATTCCTGTATCAGTTCGTTATCAGCATGACGCTCTTTAAACTCAGCTAATGCCTCATCACGGGAAGTGTATTCTACAAAATCAATTTCGGGCAATGTTTCAAGCTCTTCTCTCACTGAGGTTATTATATCTTCGGGTGCATCCTGCTTAAAGTAAGCGCTAATGTCTACCTTACTCTCAAGTTCAGCCACAACCTGTGAAGTCATAAACTGGAAAAACAAAAGCCCCAGTAATAAAAGCAAGGTTAAGGTCATGACACCAGTCGTACCAAAACTAAGAAAGCTATTCCTTTTAAAATTGGTCCAACCAGAAGATATAATTCGTTTTAAGTTTACACTCATAATTTATTAATGAATTAAAAATTATTTTTATATAACGTAACGGCCGTGCTCTTGATCTTTTACAACTCTTCCCTTTTCCATTGTTATTACTCTTTTTCCTATTGTGTTAACTAATTTGCTGTCATGTGTTGCCAAGACAACAGTTGTACCAAATTCATTTATCTTCTCTAGTAATTTTAACACTTCGTAGCCGTTTACCATATCTAGGTTGCCTGTCGGCTCATCAGCCAATAAAATTTTGGGTCTGTGTATCAGAGCTCTGGCAATTGCAAGACGCTGTTTTTCACCTCCTGACATCTGGTGTGAAAAACTGTCTATTTTATTAGCCAAACCTACAATGGCTAGAACTCTGGGCACATCTTCTTCAATTTCTTCCTGAGTTGCACCTGACACCTCAAGAGCAAACGCAACATTTTCAAAAGCAGTTTTTCCATCTAGTATCTTAAAATCCTGATAAACGTTACCAATTTTTCTTCGCAATAATTGAACAGCTCCGCCCTTAATATCATTCAGATCATCTCCATCAACATAAGCATTGCCTTTTGTTGGCAACTCTTCTTTGGTTAATATTTTCATCAATGTTGTTTTACCCGCCCCTGACTGGCCTACAAGCGACACAAACTCTCCCTGCCCAATATGAAGGTTAACATTATCCAACACTACGCTGTCGGGCTCATATATTTTTGTTAGGTTATCAAATTTTATCATAAGACAAAAAATATCTACTCTGTTTTTTGTATTTCTGCTTCCACAAATTCATCAAGATTGCCCTCCAGTACTTCTTCGGGCTTGTGACTCTCTATTCCTGTTCGGTGATCTTTTACTAATTTATAAGGATTTAAAACATAAGAGCGAATTTGACTCCCCCATTCTATTTCCGTTGATGAAGCCTTGCTTAACTCTCCAAGCTCTTTAACCTTTGTCTCCTCCATTATCTTGTTAAGCTTTGAAGCCAATAACTGCATAGCTTTTTCTTTGTTTTGTGCCTGTGACCTCCCAGCCTGTACTGCAACCGAAATTCCTGTAGGTTCATGGGTTATTCTAACAGCAGTTTCTACCTTATTTACATTCTGTCCTCCGGGACCTGATGAACGAAATGTTTCAATCCTCAAATCCTTAGGGTCAATATTTATTTTAGCACTATCCATAACAGGTAGAACATCGACAAGGGCAAAGGATGTGTGGCGTAATTTTTTAGCTGAAAAAGGAGATATCCTGACCAATCTGTGGACACCAGCTTCTCCCTTAAGATATCCATAAGCATAACGACCCCCCACCTCTACCACTGCTGTTTTTAGACCATCTTGATCACCAAAAGATCGATCAAGAATATAAAAGTCCCATCCTTTATTTTCAGAATAATAACGATACATCTGCAAAAGCATACCTGCCCAATCCTGTGCATCTACCCCGCCTGCACCCGCATATATGTAAAGCAAGGCATCCCCTTTGTCATATTTTCCAGACAAAAAAACCTTAGCGTAAGCCCGGTTAAATTCTACAACAAATTCCTTTACCTCATCTGCCTTTTTCTCTAACTGAGAATCATCCAAATTTAAGAATTCACCCAATTGTCCCTCTAGATTTCTCCAAAAATCATACTCTTCTTTAAGTTCATTTAATTCTTTAGATAATTTGCCTGCTCTTTGGTGGTCTTTCCAAATATCAGGCGATTGCATCTCAAGCTCAATATCATCAATCCTAGTTGAGATACCGTCAATGTCAGACATCCTGGATGCACGAAATCTATATTTTATATCTTCAATTTTTTGTCTCAAGGTATTTTCACTCATGGTTTTACTATACTAATAATAAAGCCCCCCGCCAAGTCGGGGGGATAAATTATTGTGACATGAATACTTTTTTTGGTTTGTCGCTAACCTTTACTAAAGTTGCTCCACAAAATGGATCAGCACAGGCAATCCTGAATCCTCCTCGCCTGCTTAAATGAGGATCGGGCAACTCAGTACTATCATATGTCTTTTTACATACGGTACATTTGTAAGTTCCTATTGCTACCGTCATTTCAAACCTCCAATTTTTAATTTATCTTTTTTGATAATAACAGAAAAAACTAAAATGTCAATTCAGTAAATGACGCCCCGGTAAACAACCAATAAAAACCTTGAGCAATTTGAGGAAGAATCATTACAGCAATTATTAAAGCAAAAAATATTCCAAGGAATGAAAGTTGCATCATGGCAAATCGCGCTCTGGGGAAAAAGTCCATAAGTAATTTTGAACCATCAAGGGGTGGCACAGGAATCAAATTAAATAAGGCAAGAAATATATTAATATAAATTACCCAGCTTAATGCTAGATAAAATGGAGTCCCCTCTGCCACAAAACGAATGAATATGCCAAACACCAAAGCGATCATAAAATTAGCTCCGGGACCGGCAAACCCAACCTTGGCAGAACCATATTTTCTATCACTCAAAAGCATCGGATTATAAGGCACGGGCTTTGCCCAGCCGATAAATCCACCGACAGTCAAAAGCAAAAGAAGCGGTATAATAACCGTGCCTAAGGGATCTATGTGCTTCAGCGGATTCAATGTTAATCTGCCTGCATATTTTGCAGTGGGGTCGCCAAGATAATTAGCCATCCATCCATGCATAAATTCATGGAAAACCGCCGAAAAAATAATCACTAGATATAGAAATATACTAAATCCGAACATGCTATTGCAAAAATAACATTTTTAGTGTAGTATTACAACATCGATTCCAACTAAGAACTCCCGATGCAAAGCATTGAGGATCCTCGATAATCTAATCGAGGGACTCAAAAGATTTGTCGGGACTTCGACGACGTGGCTACAAGATGTCCCCAATGCGGGAAAAAACCAATGACAGCAATTAAGCGCAAACTATTGCGTGGTAATTATAATCCAGTAAACAGGTACAAAAAGTACCCGAATTTGCAGTGGTCTATTGTAGACGGCAAAAGAGTAAAAATCTGCACTTCCTGCATTAAAACACAAAACAAAATTTAGATTCTTCTTATCAAAATTAAAAAATGGGAAACAGATTTGAATCAGGACCACAATTTAAACTATCGGAAGCAGAAGAAAAAACCCATGAATTGATGATACAAACAAATGAGCCCATAGATATGGGTGATTTTATTGATTTATATGGATCAGAAACAGTTGAAAGGGACATACAATACACCGAAGAGCTCAAAAAAAAATTTAATGAACAAGATGATAAAAACCAGCGAGAAATAAAAAAACTAGCAGATTTATTTGAGGCTTTAATTTCAAACTTTGTAGAGCTTGAGGATTGGATGGGTGAAGATATATTTATGGTTAAAACATCCGAATATGATGATTATAAAAATGGCGTAGATGTGGTAGCGGAATTTTTAAAAGATGGTAAATTTTCACATCTTGGTCTGGCTATTGATGTAACTTTTGGCAATTATTTAGATAAAAAGTTTCAAAGAATTAAGCAAGAAATTCAAGAAGGTCAATTAACAAAAGTAAAGTATTTCATGTCTGAAGGCGGTGATTTCAGAGGAGAATTAAAAAACATTCCCCGAGTTGTTTTAGCCACAGACAGAGCAACCATAAAAGAACTCTCAACATTATGGACAGATTTAACATTCTTAAAAGGTAGGCTAAAAGACAGGCGAGAACGAGGCGGAAATGTCTCAGATATAAGAGAAAAAATTCAAGAAACAAGAGACAAATTAAAAGATCATCCGATTCAGCTTGAAATACTGCATCAAATTAGATTTCAATTAGAAAAATTTGCAGAACATGCCGAAAAAATTGGTCAGAGAGAACAATTAACTAAAAAGTACAAAGCAACTCTTGAAATAATAAACCAGATAATTGATGCTAAAAAAGATTTAGCTAACAAAATAAAAGAAGAAGGATATTCATACTCGCAATTTGATAGATTGCAAACTTTTTTAAAAGAAAATTTTTAAGAAAACGGGCTGTAGTATAATGGTATTATACATGGCTGGGGGTCATGCGACCCGGGTTCAATTCCCGGCAGCCCGACATTTCGACGCGCAAAACGTGACGAAATGAGCTGAGCTTGTCGAAGCTCTACTCATTTCTTGCGTTTTGCTAGCTCAATGTCTACGACTGACAACTCATATTTTGTATATATGTTAAAAGGACCACGTGGGCATATTTACATTGGTGTAACATCAAACATAAAATCTAGAATCAAAAGACATTTAGATGGTCATGGAGCTGAATTTACAAAAAGAAATAAAACAAATCAGCTTGTATATAAAGAAGAATATCCAACACTTATCTCTGCCAGAAAAAGAGAGGCACAAATTAAAAAATGGCGAAGAGAAAAGAAAGAAAATCTTATAAAATATGGCAAGCCGTTTAAATAACCAGCTTTAAAGTTGGCTTTATCGCCCGGCAGCCCGACATTTCGACGCGCAAAACGTGACGAAATGAGCTGAGCTTGTCGAAGCTCTACTCATTTCTTGCGTTTTGCTTGCTCAATGTCTACGACTAACAACTTAAAATAACAGCCCCGCTAATGCGGGGCTGTTATTTTAAATATCAATCTCTAAATATTTTAAACAAACCGCAAGATATCCCCACAACAATCTTAAATTAATAAGTCAATAATATGTTAATATTAAAGTATGAAATTATTATCATTGCCAAAACCAAAAAATGACATATTTTTAAAATTTAACAAGCTAACTTCTATATTAGTTGAAAGCGGTTGGGAGGTTTCACTTATCCCTTCAAGTTTTCCAAATAAAATAGAAAGCCAAGCAAAAAAACTAAGGATTTTGGAAGATCGTGCTGATAGCATTACTCACGACATTATAGATGAACTAAATAAATCTTTTATCACCCCTCTTGACCGCGAGGATTTGCATTTATTAGCTACTAGAATTGACGATGTTATAGATTATGCCGAAAACGCCGCAAGTAGTATTGTGGTATATGGCATAAAAACTTCACGAGAACCATTGGCAGAATTCTGTTTTACCGTTTATGAAGCTTCAAAAGAAATTGCGGAAGCAGTACGAGAGTTGCGCAACTTAAAAAATACAGACCACATCCTAAAACACAACATTGAAATAAACACTCTAGAATCCAAGGGGGACGATCTGCTCAAAGATGGATTAAAGAAACTTTTTCAAGAAGAAGACGACGCAAAAACGATTATAAAATGGAAGGACATATTTCAATCTTTTGAAGAATCTCTAGACAGAGCTGAAGATGTTGCCAATGTCATAGAAAGTATAATTATTAAAAATACCTAATGTCAGAGCTCTTACTAATTATTTTTATAGTGGCAATTGCCTGGATTTATGATTTTTATAATGGGGCAAACGATGCTGCTAATGCTATAGCTACCACTGTCTCAACAAGGACACTTTCACCAACCAAAGCTTTATTGCTTTCAGCTAGTCTTAACACTGCAGGTGCATTTGTCACTACTCGAGTAGCAAAAACAATCGGTAAAGGCATAGTTGATCCCCAGCTTCTAACTGGGGATATTTTAATATCTGCGCTTTTAGGAGCAATTGTTTGGGTAGCACTATCAACAAAAACAGGAATGCCAGTAAGTGTAACCCATGCAATTGTAGGGGGTATTATCGGGGCAGTATTTTTGCCTTATGGATTGGGTGCAATTAAAACAGAAGGAATAACAAAAATAATCAAAGGAATAATATTTTCTCCCATCCTTGGATTTATAGTAGCTGGCATACTTTTAGTAATGATTCACCGTATTAGATGGAAAAGTCACCCGGGGAAAATACAAAGAAATTTTGGAAAAGCACAAATTATTTCTGCTTCTTGGATGTCTTTAGCACACGGAATGAATGATACTCAAAATGCGATGGGGATAATAACAGCAGCACTCTTTGCCGGAGGTTTTATATCAAAATTTGAAGTACCAATGTGGGTTATTATTGGATCAGGACTGTTTATGGGAATAGGCACCTATGCAGGAGGCAAACATGTAATAAAAACAGTAGGGATGAAACTTTCTAAACTAAAACCCGTTCACGGTTTTGTTTCTGAAACAGCTGCTGGCGGGGTAATTGCTGGTGCAAGCTATTTGGGCATTCCAATCAGTACCACACACGCCATAACAAGCTCGATAATGGGAGCAAGCACAGCACAAAGAGTTAAAAGTGTGCGCTGGAATATTGCCAAAGATATAGCAATGGCATGGATTTTAACAATTCCAGGATCTGCTATTGCAGCTTTGATTATATATACGCTGATAAACTTGATATAATATTTTTTATATTTAAAAATAATTAAAAACATTAAAAAACAGCCCCGCTAAGGCGGGGCTTTAAAATTACTAAGCTAGCATAGATAAGTTTTTTAAAGCTTTATAAAACTTTATTGCTTTTTGGGCCATATTCAAAAAATCCCCTTTTAAATACTTGCCAACATCTTCTATCGGCACAAAAAAGGCTTCCCCAATCTCTAGATTATCTTTTAGATTAGGGTCTCCACCAAAATCCTCTACCAAGAACAAAAGGTGCAAATCCCTATGTGCAACATTTTTACTAACTTCTATAAGTCGAAACGTTTCAGCAATCAAACCAGTTTCTTCCTCTAACTCACGGGCAACTTGTTCTCCAACAGTATTGCCATAATCCAAGCCCCCACCCGGCAACGAATTACCCGTGACAACTCCGGCTTTCTTTTTTACAAGTAAAATTTGGCCATCTTTTATTACAGCGATAAACACACCGACAAGATGCTTATGCCTTACCAGCCACCACAAGCGCCACTTGGGCCATTCGGGCATAAAATCAACAAAAAACTGTAACATTTGAATAACCAAACCTTTCATTTTGACCACCTCTTTTGCAAAAATATTTTAAAAATCCTTATCTATAAATAACACTAATTAATAGACTTGTCAAATAATAAATCTTGTGATATACTTAGAATATCCTGGTAAACGGGATGGCTACTCTTCCTACTTTTTAGAAGCAGTGAGGAGAGGAAAGTCCGAACACCCGCCATTGAGTATCAATGGCAAACGGTAGCGTAATTGGTTTTTTAAAACCGATTGTCTCAACATTTTGTTGAGAGGTAACGCCCACCGCCCGCAAGGGTCGAGGTGCGAACAGTGACGTCCGATATTTGAAAAAATTCGGATACCCGAAAGGGTAAACTTCGTATAAGCTAGCTTGTGTAATGTTGATGCCTAAAGCATTGAAATTGCCCTAAGTGAAATCGAAGGTGAAACGGCTAAATCCTTACCGAGGTGCAAGGCCGTACCCTGTCGTTGACAGGGGGTACCGCAAAAGCCCTAAGTTGGGCTTAGATCCCGAGAGCAATCGAGGGACCAGATAAATGGTCATCATTCTGCCATAGTCGGCAGGATACAGAATTCGGCTTACAAGTTTACCAGGATATCTAAAAACCGCCTAAAGGCGGTTTTTAGATTAAAAAAATTTATCTATAATTTTAAAATTAACTGGAATAGAGATTGGAATTTTTTAATACCTCGTCCATCTCATTAAGCGTCATGATAAATTCTCTCTTTAGAAAATCTCTAAACTCCGGTGAGAAACTTTGTTCATATACTCTTCTATACTCTGTCTCTTTCTCGTTGGATAAAGGTGTATCTGGGTCATAATTAATTCTTTTATCCAAGAATTTTTTAAGAGCAGTTATTGCCTGTTTGTGGCTCATGCCAAGCCGCCTGCGAAAAGCATAGTATTTATCTTCTAAAACCAGAATAACTTCCGGCCTATCAAACTTTTTATTATTACCAAAATTAAAACGATAAGTACCATCTTCACCTATTATATTCCCGGGATTTACCATCTCTAATATATGATGAGAGGCAGCTGCTACAACATCCTCTCTGGGGACACCGTCTCCGGAAATTATATCATACGTCCAAAAAGCATGCTTATTATAAAAATCTTTCATGGACATATCAGAAGATAAACCCATCTCTTTAAGCAGTTTAATTTTCTCATCTATCTTTCCATCCTCAATATAAGTATTCAAAAAATCTTCAACAGTTATTGAAGGGTCTTTTATATCCTCTACTGCAAACATCGTTATTATTAAATTCTGCTGTTCAATAGTTGCATCTTTGGGGCCAGTTTTGCCAATATCTGAAAATAATGAGCCTATAGCCATAATCTTTTTATCCTCTTCACTTAGCACTCTTTCTGGTTTTATGTTGCGATAATATTCTTCCAATAAATTTTCTCCATCAAGTGCCTTTTTTTCGTCTTCTAAAAATTTAGTTCTTTCGTCAAGCAATTTAAACCTAGCAGTAATAGCACTGTCTATCTTTTCAGGATTAAGACCTATTTCTTCATACAACTTATTGATGTCTACTTTTTCTTTTACTTCATTATTCTTTTGGGTTTTTATTTCGCCCTCAGACAAAAATTCTTTTATATCCATTTTCTGATTTTACATCTTTTCTAAGTTTTTTTGCATGTTTACAACTCACCAACTTATGTTTAAAAACAAAACTCCCGCTTAAGCGGGTTTGTTTATGTTTTTGGTTTTAAATTTTAAATTAAAAATTTGCTACCTCCTGCCAAGACACCACCGAAATATCACCATCATCTACAATGACCTCTATATTAGTTACTGCGTTTTGAACTGAGGCTGTTGTTTCAATCTTTTTTTCACTGCCAGCAGTTAAAATCGGTCTAACACGACAACTGTCTACACCGATGCTAAAGATTTCATCACCTACATAATTAATATCCTGAACCAACCTTAACATGGCATTTTCAGCACAGGCTTCGGCCAGACCAGCGCTTCGCTCTTTATATTCGGAATCTAAAATATCAAATCTGCCAAAAAATCCTCTGAAACTCAGAGCAAACATAATAGCCATCAACAAAGCTGAGATAACAATAGCTGATGTTATAGCAATGAATCCTGAATTATTTTTGTTTATGTTCATTTTATTTTCTTATATACCTAATTGTTTCAAAGGGATATTCTCCAACATAAAAACTCGCCTTAACTTCCCCGCTCCCCGAATCATACTCAAAACTAGAGCTTGATACCTCAATAAAATCGCTATTCAAAACAATGTCGCCACTTCCGCCATTAATAGACAAATTTCCTGAATCAAATTTAAAAATTAAATCAGGCTCAAAAGATCCTCCATCAACCCCAATGCCCCACTTATCTATTGTTAAAATTTGATTACTACCACTGACTATTACATTTCTTGCTCCAGATAATCCCCATTCAATTTTTCTTATTAGAAAGTTTGCTTCCGACTGCATAACAATATTTTCAGAATTAGATTCAGTGCCCTCAATCATGTTATACGCAGCTATCAAAACCCCGCCTATTATAAATGAAACAAACAAGGTATAAAGAAGAACCTCAATTAAAGAAAACCCCGAGTTTTTAGTATTGTGATAAGTCATCAAAAATTACTCTAAAAGTTGCGTTGCTTTCGACAGCAGAATAAATTAAATTATCATCAAATTCAAGATCAACCATTTTAGCCGGAAAATTATACTTCCCGCAATTGTCAGGATACTGTGGATCATCCAATTCATCACAGTTATAAATATCTGATGGGTCTCCCACTCTATAAACCTGGAACTCAAAATTATCATCATCTGTTGAAATAAATGCAAAATCACCAACCACGAAAAGGTCTAGCACCTCAACAGCTTTGTTGGGTCCCGCATTGCTTGGAATAAACTTTGAACCAAGCTCAGCAATATTATTTAAATCGGAAATATCCAATATCACAAAGTTTCTTGCATCTGTATTATTATAATTGCCTCCATCCCTGCCTAGATATGCCTTATTGCCTAACAAATACAAAGATATAGCATCGAAATCCTTTGTAGTATCATATTTCATACCTGTAATATCAGGATGAATCATATAATCAGGGCTTGCTGGATTTATGTTAACAGCCATAAATTCACCAGTGTCATCTGATGTTGCAAAATAAGCATAATCACCTCTTACAATTATACTATTAATGTTGTGGGTAATTTCTAATTCTGCAATTTTGCTATACGGCGCTATGCCGCTAAATATTTGAAATTCCTTACCTCCTGTTTTGTGAGTACCCACGTAAACTTTTCCGTCATAATAATAAATAGAATTAGCATTGGGATTATTCTCCTGGTCTATGCCTAAAATATCCAAAGATTTAGTAGCAACGGAATAAGGAGGCACAACGGAACTTATGTCTATTATATGCAATTCAGAAGGCTGAGTATCCCAAGAACCCCTTGATAAAGCGAAGGCCAAATCTTGGGTGGCATCTGCAGTATTAAGACCTCTCTCTGTTGTTTCAACTGACCCAGCCACAAATGCATTTAGAGGATCATTAATATTAATAAGCCATAAATCATTTTCAGAGTTATGAGCAGTAGTTAAAATAGCATATCTGCTAGAATTCTTTTTTATTATGTCTATGCTGGTTGCAGGAACACCGGCATTGCTTGATCTTTCGGATGGCGGATCTATAGTTTTCAAATCATAATCTTTAAAAGTATTAGGATACCACCATTCACTAATAGGAGGATTGTCGCTTCCACAGTCACCATCAAGAGCTTCTGCCTCATTGATACTAATAACATCTGTTTTAATTTCTATATGCTGGCTTCGACTAGCTTCTGTTTCCCAATTAACCGTACCTATAACTCTTCTTTTACAAACATTGATATCTAAAGCGGTAATTGATTTATTAAAAATGTCTTCGCTTGAAGTTGCGTTAATGTCTGCATAAAAATTATTTTTAATTTCAGCCCTTCCGTTTTCAACCAAATTCCTCGTTCTATAAAGCGCATCATTGTTTATCTCATTTTCAGTTGCAATTGTTTGATTGCCAAAAGAAATCAAAATCAAAGCTGCTATTGCAAGCGTAATAATACCCAGAGCAATAACTATCTCGAGAGTAGCAAGACCTGAATTGTATTTAGTATAAAATTTCATATTAATAATCTATTCCTCCTTCAAAATTAATAGATATTGTTGCTATTTTAAAGCCGTCACTAATTAAAATAACATTATTACTTACAAATCCTGTATTGCCGGATAACTGGTTAAAAATAACAACATTGGTGTCCCCACTAAAAACTGTATTTTGTTCAAATGGAATATTTTGATCGTAACTTGAGTCCCTTCCTATAAAATCAGAGTCTGTCTGAAATAAAACATAACGGTCATCTTCTATTTTAACTCCGTGCTTTGATTCATTAATATTTGCCATTGCCTTAGCTCTGGCTCTGTGCAACACACTAACTGCAGTATCTCTTTCTGCACTAAACGCATAACCTCTATAAAAGTCCATGCTTAAGAATAACCCCAAAGAAGCTATAAGCGAAATAATAGCCATTGAAAATACAACCTCCATAAAAGAAAATCCAGAATTGTAATTAGTAGTATGTAGCATGTAGTAAGTATTAAGGGATTAAGAATGGATTTTTTTTATTTTATTTATAAGACCATTCATTAACTTACTTATGATAACTGATTGACCAGCCAACTTGTTAAAATCATTGTTTTTTAAATATTTAATATCCCGCGCTATTAAAAGTTGATTCTGAACTTCTGATAACGACCCTAGAGACATATAGTAAAAATTTACTTTCTCCTTGTAAGAATTCCTACTAAACCCTTCAGCAATGTTAGAGGTAACAGAAACAACAGCTCGTCTCAACTGGCTTGTTAAACCAAATAATTCTTCTCTTGGAAATTCTTTTGAAACCTTATAAATACCTAAAACCAAATTATGTCCTTCCTGCCATACTTTTAAATCTGTAAAACTTTTTATTTTTGTACTTGTATTCATGCTTACTACCAACTACTCACTACTTCACCCATAAATCGGCGAAACCGATTTATGGGTGAATGTTTGCCGTAAGCTGATAAATAGGTGTAATAACAGATACAGCAACAAAGCCGACTACAAAACCCATTACCACCATCAGCACTGGCTCAAGGGAACTGGATAAATTCTTAGTCAACTCATCAACTTCATTTTCATAATAATCTGAAAGATAAAGCAAACTCTCACTTAAGTTTCCTGTATTCTCACCAACAGACAATGTCTGCAATACCATTTCTGAGAAAAGATGAGGTACGTCAACTATGTTTTCTGAAATTCTTTTACCCCTCGTTATGTCGTCAGCAATAACATAAGTAGCTCTGCGATAAACATGGTTAGACATTGTATTCGCGGTAATTTTGGTAGCCTTAACAACATCAACTTGACTCTTAAGCAAAAGCCCCAAAGTTCTGCAAAAACTGGCCTGCTGATAGTCGCGAATCAATTTACCAAAAATTGGCAAATTAAGAAAAACCCTATCTGTCATGTATCTAAAAGGATTCACCTTTGAATAAAGGCCGTAAAAAATAATAGCTCCTAAAAATCCGGCAACAACCATTATTAAACCAAAATTAATCAAAAAAGAGCTTATGGCTATCATTGCTTTTGTAGTTGCGGGAAGAGTACCGCCAAGTTGAGAGAATATTGGTAAAATCTTAGGAAATATAAAAGCAGTAATAAGACCAGATATTAAAATAGTAGCAACGCTGACAAAGGCAGGATAAATAAGGGCGCCTTTTACTTTTTTTCTAAGACGATAACTTTTCTTAAGTTCTTCAGATAAATAATTTAGATTTTGATCCAAAATACCGCCTTCCTCACCAACCTTCATCATGCTTATACCAAACTCACTGAAAACTTTTTTAGAACGGCCGAAACTGGTAGATAAAAGCTGACCCCTTGAAACATCTTCCAAAATCTGATTAAGGATTCTTTTTCTGGATCTTGAACGAGTCTGCTTTTTAAGCATGTTGATACCGTCAATAATAGGTACGCCGGCTTTAATCAAAAAAGACAAACGCTTAGCTAAAACCGCCTGCTCCTTGATTGATACACGCCCAAAAGGCAACCAACTTAAGTCAAATTCTTTATGGAGAAACCCTTTCTTTTTTACATTTTCGGTCATAATAAATATGTTATTTAATTAAATTACTCATGTATAACCCTCAATACCTCACTTATTGTAGTTACACCGGATGCTGCTTTTTTAAGCCCATCCTCAACCATTGGCACCATTCCATTTTTTATAGCCACATTTCTTATATCACTAGATGAAGCCTTATTCAAAATAGCTTCCCTAATATCATTGTCTATTGCCATAACCTCGTCAATAACAACCCTGCCACGATAACCGCTAAGGTTACACTTATCGCATCCGCTTCCTTTATAAAACTTCCTATTGATTCCTACAGCCTTAGCCCCAAGAGCATCAACCAAACTTTTGTGTTCCGCATCGGTAATAGTTTTTTCAACCTTGCACTCGTCACAGATCCTCCTTACTAAACGCTGACCAATAGCAACGTTAACAGTAGAAGCTGCGAGGTAAGGCTCAACCTTCATGTCTAGTAATCTAGGCAATGTGGTAGCAGCATCGTTAGTGTGCAAAGTTGAAAGCAAAAGGTGGCCGGTTAAAGCAGTGTTAACTGCAAGGCCGGCTGTATCTTCGTCTCTGATTTCACCCACCATGATAATGTCGGGGTCTTGTCTTAACATAGATCTTAAACCTGAAGAAAAGGTGAGGCCTGTTCTAGTATTTACCGGAACCTGTTTTATATTTTCAATTGCATATTCAATAGGATCTTCAATGGTAATTATAGAAACATCATTGGTGTTCAACATTTTTAAAATAGTATAAAGAGTAGTAGTTTTACCGGAACCGGTTGGTCCGGTAACCAAAATCATTCCGTAAGGATTTCTTGAAGCCTTTGCTACCTTATCGCTATCTTCTTTATTAAAACCAAGAGACTCCAGCGTAAATTGCTGGGCCTTATCTGAAAGCAATCTCAAAACAGCACTTTCACCATAATAAGTCGGGGTAACTGATACCCTAATATCTATTGAACCCTCTCCATTATTTAAACTAGACCTATAACGTCCATCCTGAGGAACTTTGTGTTCATCAGTTCTCAAATTAGTTAAAATTTTAATTCTTGAAATTATTTCATCAAGCATAGAACCGGGCAATTCATATATGTCTTGCAAAACACCATCTATTCTAAATCTGACTCGAATCTTGTCACCACAAGCATCAAAATGAACATCAGATGCTTCAATATTGTGAGCATGCTCAACAACATAATCCAATAAATTAATTATCGATGCTTCCGGTCCTAATTTAAGCTCTTCCTCAACCTTAGTTTTGGGGTTTATTTTCCCTTCTGTTTTTTTCTTTTCAACCATATTTTTATTCTTATTTAATATTATTTACTAATTTACACTTACATAAATATACCACACTTATATTACTTTGACAAGATATAAATAAAAAGCCCCTTGTAGAGGCTTTTTGAAAAATAATCAAAGCCCATTTCTGATATAACATGCTGTCTTAGGCATTATAAACAAAAAAACCGCTCCCCGCAAATGGAGAACGGTATATTAATCCCCGCGATGGCGGGGCTGTTTTAAATTACTTTCTCTACTACCAACTTCGACTGGATCCGCCGCCGCCGAAACCGCCGCCGCCGAAACCGCCAAAACTACTGCCACTGCTACCGCCACCGAAATTTCTACGGCTGCTAAAACTATGACTATGAGAACTTCTATTCCTGCGTCTTTTAGCTTCTTGTTTATCACCCTTTGCCATATCTTCTGCTTGAACAATCAATGCACCCGCAGAAAGCAAAAGCGGAAAAACCACAAGCCAACCAGATCCTGATTTTGACAATTCTTTGGCTTCATTAAATTTACTCCTAGCTCTGGCCAGTAAGTCTTTTGCCTCTGACCCAACATCAGGATGTGAAACTTCTTCCTTGGCGTTGTTAATCCTAGTCGGAATTTTTGACAAAAGTCCGGGACCCTCTGTTCTCGCCCTTTTTGCATAATTTTTATCTTTAGAAATATAAGCTTCAACAATTACAAGAAGATCGGCAGCTGCTTTGATTTTTTTTCTAATCTGAATCCAATCAGGCATTTTAACATTAGCATCGGAATCAGCTGAGGTTAAAAGCTCTTTGGCTTCATCAAATTTTTGCCGTGTTTTATCTGTAACATCAGGGTGCTGGACATTGTCAGAAATCCTAGACATTAATCCCCTTAAACCGGGTCCGGTCACCAAAGCTATCTTCTTTGCTTCTTCAACTTCTAAAATTCTTGCTTCAATATCGCCTTGCAATGAAACCACTTCTTCTACTCGTAGGTCTAGCTTAACCAATGCCTCATAAACTTGTTCGGAATTTTTCCATCCATTTTCTTTGGCAAAACTTACAATCTCATCAATTTCTTTTCTCAATTCATTACACAGAGAAATAAACTGATCAAATCTTAAATTAAGATCTCCCCAAACTGTTTCGGGATTATTTGATCTTAAAGACCTTAAATTTTTTGAACAATAAATAAGACTTTCTTCGGCAGATTTGATTTTAGATTTATAAGATTTCACTGTTGCGACATTGTCCTCGTGCAATCCCTTCAAATAATTTCTGCGCTCTAGATACTCTCGAGTTTTTACGACAACCAAAACAAAAAATAAAACTACAGCCATTGCCATGCCGGCAATCATCAAACGGCTTTTAAATTTTCTTGAGCTCTCTTCACGGGCCAGTTTTCTTTTTTCTGCAGCAATGCGCCTTTCTTCAAGACGAGCTTCAAATGGCGTACTGCCTAAATGATCTATGATTCCGGCGACACCGGAAACAACACCATTCTCATAATGATTATTCTTGAAACTGGGAATTACAAAACTATCCATTATACGGCCCGCAGCTCCATCGGTTAGATCCGGTTCAAGGCCATACCCAACCTCGATTCTCATCCTTCTCTCGTTGGGTGCAATAAGAAAAACGATTCCATTGTCTTTATCTTTTTTGCCTACGCCCCATTTGTTGGCAAGGCGAATCGTATAATCTTCTACTGCTAATCCTTCAAGCGAATCAACGGTCACCACTGTCAATTCTATAGCAGTTTCTTTTTCATAATCACTCAAGGTCTTAGCTAATGTTTTTTCTATGTTAGGGGATAAAATATCGGCAAAATCATTAACATATCCCTGCGGTTCAGGAAATTCCTGAGAATAACCCAGAGATAATATAAAAAAAGATAAAACAAATAACTGTAAAATCTTTTTCATTATTGGCCCCTCCTGCTACTAGAAAAATCAACCTTTGGAGCTCTGTCGCTCCCCGCTTCAGCCTCAAAGTAAGGCTTATCTTGAAAGTCAGTGTCGAAAAATGACCTTGCAACAGAAACAAATACAACATCCGGGAAAGTCTTTTTAAGCGTGTTATAGCTTCGTGCTGATTCGTTATAATTTCTACGCTCAACAGCAATTCTATTTTCAGTTCCCGACAATTCATCCTGCAAACGAATAAAATTTTCATTTGCCTTAAGATCGGGATATCTTTCTACCACAACCATGAGACGAGAGAGCATAGAGCTCAAACCGTCTTGAGCTGTCTGAAATTGCGCCAAGCTTTCCGGGGTCAGCTGACTGGGGTTGATATTAACCTGACCAACTTTTGCCCTAGCTTCTGTTACAGCTGTTAGGGTGTCTGCCTCATGAGAAGCGTAACCCCTAACGGTTTCAACCAGATTAGGAATTAGATCAAATCTCCTTTGGTAGACATTTTCAACATTGCTCCACTGAGCATCAACTTTTTCTGACAAAGAAACCATATTATTATAAGATCCGATACCCATAAAAGCCGTAGATCCGATTATCAAAAAAAGTAAGATCCCAAAAGCAACAAGTGAGGTCCCAACAACAACTAATACAGAGTGTATTTTTTGCATGTATTTTCTTTCTCCTTTTCTTTTTTTAAATTACTAAAAAATGCCTTAGTTTAGGCATGTTGAAATAATAACAGCAATAATAGCAACAGTCAACCCTCCACTGCCCAATGTTTGGATGCGGAGACGCGGCCCGACAACCTTTTAAACAAAGCGCCCCCGTCACAGCGGGGGTGCTTTTTATATTTCAGAAATATTTTACAAAACTGGTTCTGGAAGATTAGAATCAGCTTCTGAAACATCAGTTCCTATTGGATAAAATCTTGCCTGTAATAATTTCAGGCCATTATTGTCATATTCCCAGTATTCGTTTTCCAAAAAGGCGGGGTTGAATTCTTCATCTTTGGTTCATATTGACATAATATGTATATATATGATATGGTAAAGACATAAAATAGGTGATATAAATAAGGCCACTAGTTGGCTATATATAATACTTGTATTACTTTTAAGAACCTATATAATTAGAAAAATTAAACATAATTAAAGATGTTAATCCCCTGTTGATATGAGGAATTAATATCAAGCTTTATATGACAAACATATACAAAATCGGGGGTAAAAAGCCAAAATTCTTGGTCGGTTTTTTCGTTTTAACATTCGTATTATCAATGACCCTGCAAATGGTTCCGTTTGGAGCTAACGCTCACACAAGCCCTTATGGAAGTGGGCCAATTACAAACGTTACGGTTTGTCACTCAACCGGAAGTACCAGCAACCCTTATACAATAAATACAGTAGGAATCAGTAGTAGTGGCGCACCACAAGGAGGTCATGATAGTAATAGTGGCGGCCATGGGGACGATATTATACCTCCATACCATTGGAGCGGAGGAGATTATCCAGGTAAAAATTGGACTTCTGAAAACGAAGATATCTGGAATAATGGCAATTGTAATGGAGATGGTATTGTTGAAACGCCGACTCCTACTCCAACTGTAACACCTACAGCAACTCCTACTCCTACACCAACTGTGACACCTACTCCTACAAATACAGCAACTCCTACTCCTACACCAACTGTGACACCTACTCCTACACCTACTCCAACTGTGACACCTACTCCTACTCCTACACCAACTGTGACACCTACTCCTACACCTACACCAACTGTGACACCTACTCCTACACCTACACCAACTGTGACACCTACTCCTACACCTACAGCAACTGTGACACCTACTCCTACACCAACTGTGACACCTACTCCTACACCTACACCCGGAGGTGGTGGCGGAGGTGGTGGCGGCTTCTTCCCACAATCAACACCTACTCCGACTCCAACCCCTTCAACAGGCTCAGGGTCTACGACACCTACCCCAACACCTGAACCAGCAGTAGGCGGTGCATTCACTGAATCACCCACACCTACCCCAGCAGTACTTGGCGCGGCAGTAATTGAACTTCCTGAAACATCACTTTCTTTTGCTGACAGGATGATGCTATCACTTTTCGTATCACTATTTATGACAGGAACCTTAATGATGATGATAGGTTATGGCGCATTGCCTAAAAGAAGCATTGAGTGGCTTGAAAGATAACAATAAACTCTAAAAAATGAAAAGCGCCATTGGCGCTTTTCATTTTGAATAATGGCAAATAAATTATACAAACATCTAGGTTTTATATTCATCCTTATAGCTCTTATCGGAATCGGTTGGCCTTTTTTGCGCCTTGGGTTTTTAAGTGATGCTACGTTTCTTGGTACAATTGCAGAAACAGAGAATATCCAACCCCCAATACCCGCAAGCGTCTCATTTGAATACACGCCATCTCCCAATGATTTCCCTGAGGATGTTGAGCTAAAAAATATAAAAAACAGGCTTGTGATACCGCAAGCGAATATAAACATGCCTTTGTTTTACTCTGACAATTCCCAAACCTTATTTAAGGGCGGATGGCTATGGCCTCACAACAACACTCCTGCCCAAGGCGGGAACACAGTCATTTTCGGACACAGGTTTCGTTTTCTACCTCCCGTAAAAAACACTTTTTACAACTTAGACAAAGTAAATATAGGCGATGAATTTTCACTAACATGGCAAGGAAAAATCTATACTTATCGTGTTGTTGAAATAAAAATAATTGAGCCCACAGACCTATCAGTAATTGCTTCATCTGACAACTCAATTATAACCCTAATCACCTGCTCACCATTGTTCTCCACCAAGCAACGACTTGTCGTTGTGGCTGAGTTAATATAAAAGTCCCGCCATCGGTGGGACTTAATTGTACGTTATTATAGAGTTGTTGATACATAGATTATATCATGTTATTCTCATCACAGCATCTTTAAAACATTCTACGGAAAAAGGAGGGCTAAATGGAAATTTCTAGCAACACCTTTGGTTTCCTTGTGGTAATTTTAGGACTATTACTAACCTACATCATCTGTGACACCTCTTCAAATTATAAATAAAACCAAAGGAGGAATTCATGCCCGAGAAGACAGAAGGAGGATTTTGTTGGCACCAAAGCGAATTCACACCTTTTGGCTGGTGCCCTGACTTTGAAAAAAGGTTGAAAAACATCAAAGAAACCGCACCGCAAGATATATGCAATAGACTTATTGTTCTATTTAAACCCGTAAGGGGTCAAATTCCCGAAGAAGTTGTGAGGGCAAAACAATTACACCTTGAGGCAATGCAGGCCTACCACAAAGCGAGAGAGGCTGATGAAGAGGCCATACAAACTCATAAGGGATCCATCACAACCCACAATATGACATGGAAGGCTTATCAAGAAGCGCCTCCAGAAAACAAGGAAATACTAAAGCAAAAATATGAAAAATCAAAAAATGATTGCTTTGATGCAAAGGAAAGGCAACAGCAGACACAACAAGCCCACAATAAAGCAAGTAAAATTTGTATTGAATCAGTAAGAAACTATAAAAAAGTTCTTGCTAAACACATAGAAACCATTGAAGCTCTGCATCGAAAAGAATGTCCTGAATGCCCGTGGAATGGGCGCGCCATTTTCTCGGAAGTGGTATAATTAAAATACCCCGTTCTGCCAGTGGCGGAGCGGGGTATTTGTCCCCACACTCATATATGAGTGTGGGGATTTATTTTAAACTAATTAGTCGGTGCCGAAGAGTTATTTTCTGCATTGGCTACATCCATTACTTCAAATGCCATTTTCTTTCGTTCTTCCTCCATTTCACCGTTAAAATCTGCAACCTCGTCAGGGTGTTCTAATTTACCAAGCATTACCAACCTTTCCCAAGTAGCTTCTTTTGTTTCACCTGTTACGCCATGCCCCATGTGGTTGCAAGGCAAACCTATATCCCTACAGTGCAATGTATACATAATTTAAAATTTATCTGCTAAAAAATACAAGGCCCTTAGGAAAGATGGGCCTTTCATATTTTCTAGCCCTTAGGGTTTACCCAACTTCTTTGTTGTGTACTCCAGTACTCCCTCGATGTATTATATATACACCTCGGTTCGTTCCTCGTACACGTCGCAAATTTGGGCAAACATAAAAATTTTAATACAATTTATCTGATGTAAAATTTATAATAATTTATTGATTTCTTGATCTAAAGCAAAATTAACTAGTTTATCAGCTTCCTTGTTCTGTTCCCTTGGAACATGACTGAAATCGACCTTACCAAAGTCAATCTTTAGATTCCATATATCCACGAATGCTTCGCGTATATGCCTTTCCATAAGTTTATACTTGCCTGTTAATTGTTTTACAGCCAATTCACTATCCATTTTAAATTCTATTTCAGCCGATGAAGATTTAGCTTTTCCAATTAAGTGTCTTGTTTTCTTTAATGCAAAGATAACTGCATAATATTCAGCCTCATTATTTGTAGCCTTTCCAATATATTCGGAATATTCCTTCTTCCAAATTATCTTTTCCCCGCCAGAGGCGGATCCACCTATGGCGGATATAACAACACCGACTGCTGCTGGGCCTGGGTTGCCTCGCGAACCGCCATCAGTATGGATGATATAAACATTATCTTTTTTGTTTATTGTATTGTTCATTTAAATATTTGTCTTGTTATTTTATTAGAAAGTATTATGTATTATGTATTGTGTAGCACGTATCAAGCACCATACAGAATTAGAATTTGAATTATTATACTTAATACCTAATACACAATACTTAATACTAGCTCTTATAATAATCAAGAGCTTCTAATCCCGGCAGTTTTTCTCCAGCCAGAAATGATAGCATAGCACCACCACCCGTTGAAACATAGCTATATTTATCCAATAAACCAAGCTTATTAACAGCAGTTATGGTATCCCCTCCTCCTATTATTGAATCCGCACCAGATTCTGCAATTGCTTTTGCAACAATGTTAGTACCATGAGAAAATTTTTCAACTTCAGCAAAACCAAGAGGCCCGTTCCAGATGACCATTTTTGAAGATTTTATAATGTCAGAAAATTTCTGCGCACTCTTTGGACCAAGATCAGCTATAAACCCGCCCTCTCCAACATCCTCTACTTCCGAAGTCATTACTTCTTTTTCTCCCTTTTTGTCATACCCAATAAGTACATCTTCGGGTAGTATTATTTTTTCACTTTTTACTTCAACTTTTACCTTATTGTCCACCACAGATGCGCCTATATCAATACCCAGAATTTGAAGAAAAAAATTATTGGCCAATGCTCCCCCTACAAGAATTTTTTCTGATTTTTCAAAAAAATTATTTATCACAGGAAGTTTAGTAGAAATCTTGGCACCGCCAAGAACTAAAGTCTTGCCTTCAGCGGGCTCGCTTAAAGCACGCCCAAGATTCTTAATCTCCTTTTCTATCAACAATCCTCCATATGATGGCAAAAATTCTGTTATTGCCGATACTGATGCATGCTCGCGATGGCATACAGCAAAAGCATTATTTACGTACAAATCAAAACCACTTGCTAACTTCTCGGCAAAATCCTTGCTGTTTTCTTTTTCGCCGAGGTTTTGACGAAGGTTATCAGCCAAAACCAATCCGCCAATTACAGGATGTTCATCTCCAAGTAAAGAATTGAGGGGCAAGAATTTTATTTCATGTTTTAAAACATCACCAATCTGACTGACAATTGATTCAAATGAATCAATGGACGATATGTGCGCACACATAACAACGTTGGCGCCATTTTCAATCAAATAATCAACCATGGGCTTTTGAGATTCGATTCTGAAACTTTCTAATATTTTACCGCTTACAACAGGCACATCGAAATCAACGCGCAACAATACCTTTTTGCCGTTTAAATCGTTTTTATTTAAAGCATTTATTGTTTTCATTATCCAAAAGTTAAACTGCTTGTTTAAAATTTATAATTTATAATTTTTATTAAATTTTCATTTATAAAAATTAAAAAGGCACTCCGTGAATTTGTGAATTAAGAATTAAAAATTATATGAAAATTTTAAAATTTAAAAATTAAAAGTTTATTATCCAAGATTTGACACTATCTCCAACATATCGGCAAATTCCTTATTTCTAAGACTTGCACCGCCAACAGCAGCACCATCAATTTCTGAATGCTTAACAAAACTTTCTATATTGTCCCTATTAACGCTACCACCATATATTGTTTTATAATTATCAGGCTCAAGACCATAAACAGAGAATAGATAATTTTTTATTATACCTAATGCAGCAAGGGCGTTTTCGGGCGTATCAGCTTTAGCATTTTTATTTGTGCTAATTGCCCACACTGGCTCATATCCCAAAATAACTTTTCTAACTTCACTTACGGTAAAGTCCGGCAATCCGGTAGCCAGTTGTTCTTCCAAAACAGTTTCTCTTTCATCATTTTTATCTTTTTCACCAACGAGCATAATTGGAGTCATGTCAGAGTTTAAAACTGCTTTTACTTTTTTTGATATTACATTGTTTCCCTCACCTATTAAGTATCTCCTTTCTGAATGGCCAATCAAAACATATTCAACACCCAAATTTTTAAGCATATCGGGAGTTATTTCTCCAGTAAAAGGACCCGAGCTGTCCCAAAAAGAATCCTGAGCACCAAGCCTCATACTGCTTTTGATTTGGGAAAGCCTTTCAAGATAAACAAAAGGTGCACAAACGACTAAATCAACGCTGTTTTTAACTTTTTCATAAGATTCAGAAACCGATCTAAAAAGATCCTCCGCCTCTTTAACATTAGTAGGATTGGCTTTCCAGTTTGCAATAATAAGTTTTTTCATATTTTTCGGCTTGTTGTCTATGAATTACAGACAACAAACAATTAGTTTTAAATCTCAGTTTCCCTAAACAGTTTAGCAGCTTCATCCGGATCAATGGCATTAATATAAACACCGCTTCCAATTTCAAACCCTCCTACAAACTCTACCTTGGGCATTATTTCTATGTGCCAAGTATAATAATCATCGAACTTATCACTCTTATCATAAACAGGGGCAGAATGAATGAAAAAATTATAATCAGGATATTTTAACGCTTTACTCATTTTTCCCAAAACAGTGCTAACAGCTCTTCCTAAATCCGGCAATTTTGAATCATCAGTCTTCCAAAAATGAGACGTACTATCCTTGGGGAAAATCCTTATTTCATAAGGGACCCTAGAAACAAATGGGCAAAACGCTACAAAATCTTCATTTTCATATATTATTCTTTTTGCCTCTGATATTTCCCACTCTATCATCTTATCATAAGGCTTCTGGCTGTTTTTAACAAAATAGTCTTCAGCATCTCTTAAACTATTTTGAGCGGAAAGGGGTATAACAGAAGTAGAAATTATCTGTGAATGAGGATGAAAAAGCGTCCCTCCAGCTTTGATACCATAATTTGTAAAAACAAGTATATATTTGCTGCTGGTATTATCTACTACGTGATGGAACCTGTCCCTATACACGCCGAACACCTCTGCCATCTCATCCGAATTATAATCTGCCAAAACTTTATCGTGATTTCTAAAAACAAACACTTCATGATAACCGCCTGCTTCCACCACATTGAAAAAGTCTGCCTTAATTTGTTTTGGTTCTCTAGTAGTTTTAGATCTGTCTACTGCAGGATATTTATTTGAAATTACCTTTACCAACCAATCATCACCAGATTTATTTAAGTATGTTTTTTCAACTTTGTTCCCAGATATTTCTAAATCCTCAAAGGGGCAGACGTCCTTTGATTTATCCAGGGCTTCACAAACGATGGGGTCACCGGGTCTCCTTGCTCTATTGGTAGCAAAAAGCACCCACAAACCAGAAATCATATCTTGTCTAAATTCATTCATTGTAATTAAAATATATTAAAATTATTTATATTTACCAAACCAAAGATTAATTCTAACTTGTAAAACCTCAAGTAACATTTGTATCATACCCTTGAGTCGAACCTTGCTTTCCTCATCATTAATCCATTTAATGGGTGCTTCCTTTATTTTTAATTTGGATTTTTTTGCAATAGCCAATATCTCAACATCAAAAGCCCAGCGAAATATTGTTTGCTTTGAAAAAACAATTTTTGTTGCTTCAGCTGTAAATGCTTTAAACCCGGCCTGAGAATCATTAACCCCAAGAGGAACAAGGGTATGAACAATTAGCCTAAACACTCCTCCAAGAAAATCCCTTAACCATGGTTGTTTTGCAGCAATATCAGATCCTTCTATCCTGCGAGAGCCGATAACAACATCGTAGCCCTCATATCCGCCAAAGGCGGATCCGCCTCTGCCGGAAAAATATTTCCAAAATTGACCAATGTGATTTACGGTAGTTGAATTATCGGCATCCATAAAAAGCCTAATATCTCCTTTTGCCTCAAGCATACCCTGTTTTACTACCCAGCCCTTTCCGTGATTATCTTTGTTATCTATTAATCTGAGGCCTCTAATTTGTTCACTTAAACCGCTAACGACATCTGCTGTGTTGTCTTTTGAGCCATCATTAACAACTAATATTTCGTAATCATAATCTTGTATAGATAAATAATTATCAACGCTTTTTAGCGTTTTTTCTATTCTATTTTCCTCGTTATAGGCGGGAATTATAATTGATAATTTCATGGTATATATATAATTTAACCACAAAAAATGATCTGATTCCAATAAGTTTTCTAATTTTAATTCGTGGTTGTGTGCAACCGCACATAACTACGAATTAAAATTAAATTATTAAATTAAATAACTAAATCTGCCAACATTAAAATATAAGACCAAAAAAAATCCCGCATTTACTGCGGGATTGCAATGTTTTAAACATACATTTTTTATTCAAGAACTGCGCCATGGCGCATAGTATCTTCACTTATGTTTTTTCTATACAAAAAATTAAGCAAATAGTCCCAGCCACCTGCTTTTGTGCCATTGCCAGACATTTTGAATCCGCCAAAAGGCTGTCGACCAACAATTGCACCAGTACATTTCTGGTTTATGTATAAATTACCAACATTAAAATATTTTTTAGCCATTTGAATATTCACCGGATTTCTAGAATAAACACCGCCGGTCAATCCAAATTCTGTATTATTGGCGAGCATTAATGCATCGCCAAACGTAGAGACTTTAAATACTGCCAATGCAGGAGCGAAAATTTCCTCTTGCGCAAATCTAGAATTTGCACCCACGTTAGCAACAATAACAGGTTCCACAAAATATCCATTTAAATAGGCAGGAACATTCCCCCTCACAAGGATTCTACCACCTTCTGCTTCCGCCAAATTTAAGTATGAATAAAAATTATTAACCGCTGACTTATTAATCAGAGGCCCCATTTGTGTCGCTTCATCTTTGGGCATTCCTATTTTTGTGTCTGCAATACGTTCAGACAACCTTGATAGCACAGCATCATAAAGCCGAGTACCACTATCCACGATTATCAACCGTGAACAAGCTGAACATTTTTGACCGCTATAACCAAATGAGGATTTATAAACACCAACAACAGCCTGATCTACGTCAGCATCAGAATCTACTATAATCGCATTTTTTCCGCCTGTTTCAAGAGCTGCAACCTTCTTTTTAAACCTAAGTGCAGGTGAAAGACTCTTGATATGTTCCCTATTAAAATCAAAAACAGATTTTTCTATACTAGATCCCACATCCGTTGATCCAGTAAAAGCAACCCCCGTGACTCTTGGATGATCTATAAGGTACTTACCCACAACCCTGCCTGAACCTGGCAAAAAATGAAACACATCTGGTGGAATCCCAGAATCATAAATACATTTCGCAATATAATAGCCAACCACAGAAGAATACACGGATGGCTTATAAATCACACTGTATCCTGCAAGCAATGCCGCGCAAGTGGGACCGACAGATATTGCCACGGGAAAATTCCACGGCTGGATTGAAACAAAAATAGGAACAGGAGACCCCGGTAAATATCTAGCCTCATTTCTTTGTCCCGGGAAATTTAAAAGCGTTTTATTATTTAATTCTTCAAGAAATGGTCCGTACTCTGAATAATATTCTAAAAAATCAATCGCCTCACACACATCCGCATCAGCTTCAGTTCTTATCTTTCCCTCCTCGTAAACCACCAGGGCTGTAAGAAAATGCCTCATTTCCCTGAAATTATTGGCTATTTTTTTAAGATATGGAGCTCTCTCCTTCATTGAAGATTGGGCCCATTCACTAACTTCTCTAGAACCAAGAATTACTGATATTGCATTATCTACGTCTTTCTCTGTAGTTCCATAAAAATTTCCTATTACTTGGTCTATATCTGCCGGATTTCTTGTTTTAAATGAAATGTCCACTCCATATGTGTCTATTCCTGATATAATAGCCGGAAATCGAAACCCAAAAATAGATTCCGCGCCCTCAAGCGTATTATTTATATCCCGTCTTATTTCCTCTTTTGAGAAATCAAACAACGGTTCATTTTTGAAATCAGGAATTTCAATTGTCTGTGACATGAAGTCCTCCTTATTCATCTACAAGCGTGAACAAAAATCCTTCATTGGATGTATTCTCTAGAATACGTCTTGCAAAATAAGACATCCCTTCCATCAAGTTGCCCATGGGCGCATAAACCAAAGTAGGCAAATGCATTTGAGCCAATGCTTTTCTAGGACTTTCTCCAAGTCCATATAAAACCTGATAGGCAAAATTATTCATAAATTCATTATTGTTTAACAAGCCTAATTCATTCATTGCTGTATAAACAAAAGCAATGCTTTTCGGATTGTGAGTTGCTGGATAAAATCTTATGTAATCTGAATTTTCAAGCAAATAAAGCGCAATACGGTTAAAATTTCTGTCTGTTTCTTCTTTGTTTTCAAAAACAGGAACCGACCAACCATTTTGATTGGCTATTTCAACTTCCGTATCCCAGTAAGCACCCTTAACAAGACGGACCATAAGTGGGGCGCCTCGTTTTTTAGCAACACCAACAAAACGCTCAGCTGAACCCATTGAATCCTTTAAATACGCCTGCACAGCTATCCCAAAATTATCACAGCCGGAAATTTTAAGTTCAGATACCACTTGGCAAAATACATCTTCTGTTAAGTCTCTTAAGGCATAATGTTCGGCGTCTAAGGTGACACGCGAATTGTACTGCATAAAAGCACTTACAAACATACCATAAAGGGTTACTTCGGCTTCTCTTTTTGCAAGACTATAATGCTCAGGTTCAAAAAAAGGATAAAGAGATGATGGCTTAACAGAAACATGGACAATGCCTCTATCTACCCATCCCATAGCTTCCTGGTATTTTCGAATAAATTGTTCAGACTCTTTTTTTGTAAGAACTTTTTCACCCAGAAAATCGGCCATAACACCGCAGTTATCAGCTGAATAAAGACTGCTCAATTCAAACAGCTCGTCCTTATCTTTGATAATAAAATGGGGAGCAAACTTATTTTTTATAACCCATTCCATAACACCAGCACACCACAAACTAACAACTGGTATATTCATAACATTGAGCATCTGCTTGTATGGAACAGGAAATCTATGCCTATGCTCATCCATATACATCCTAAAGTGATTTCTTATTTTTTTTCTATTGCCTCCTAAAGAAGGCATTACATCAATAAACTCAAGTAATTTTGACCTCAGTTTTTTGTCTTTACCCGCAAGACGCAAAAGCATAATAGTAAGCGACATTGTGGGTTTTAGCTCTCTCATAACTCTCTCAAGAGATTCTGCCATAGGCTTTGATTTTTCTTCCAATAAAACGACATCGTTTTCCGTCATTTTTTCACTCCTAATTTTAAAAGTTCTTGCTCCTACTAAATCACAAATTGGCACTAAAAGTCAATAACAAAGCCCTCCGCCTAAGGCGGAGGGCTTTGTTATAGTTTAAAATTTAATGTTTTATACTAGTTTTTACCTTCTGATATCTGCTGGGCAATATTTGAAGGCACTTCTTCGAATGTATCGAACTCCATAGTAAATGTTCCCCTACCCTGAGTAAACGAACGTAAGGTGGTAGCATAACCAAACATTTCTGACAAAGGGACCTTTGCATCAATAACCTTAAGATTAAGAGGGGATCTATCAGACATCTGTTCTATTCTTCCACGTCGAGAATTTAAGTCTCCTGTAGCCTCTCCTAAAAACTCTTCGGGAACTATTGTTTCTACTTTCATTATAGGTTCTAGTAAAATTGGGTTGGCTTTTTTAGCTGCTTCTTGCAATGCCATAGCACCTGCGATTTTGAAAGCAACTTCTGAAGAGTCAACGTCGTGATATGTTCCATCAACTAAGGTAACCCTAAAGTCAACCAACGGAAATCCAGCGATAACACCCTTGTCTTTACCTTCACGAACACCTTTTTCAACCGCTGGAATAAATTCTTGAGGAATAGAACCACCCTTGATAGCATTAACAAATTCAAAACCTTTGTTCCTTTCAAGAGGTTCAATTTTAATAACTGCGTGACCGTACTGTCCGCGTCCTCCTGACTGCTTGATGTACTTACCTTCAGCTTCAGCAAGAATTTTAACAGTTTCTTTATAAGCAACTTGAGGGCGTCCGATATTGGCCTCTACCTTAAACTCTCTTTTCATTCTATCAACAATAATATCAAGGTGAAGCTCACCCATTCCACTAATAATGGTTTCTCCGGTTTCTTCATCACTCTTAATTTTAAATGTAGGATCTTCTGCTGAAAGACGGCTCAAAGCCATACCCATCTTCTCTTGATCCGCCTTACTCCTTGGTTCAATTCTCAAAGATATAACCGGCTCAGGGAATGTTATGTTCTCAAGAAGAATAGGGCTGTTTATATCGCAAAGAGTATCGCCTGTTTTGGTTGATTTTAATCCAACAGCAGCAGCAATGCCCCCTGCGTGTACTTCTTTTATTTCCTCACGGTCATTTGCTTTCATTCTAACAATTCGCCCCATTCTTTCCTGATTTTCAGATGTAGAATTATAAACATAAGACCCCGATGTTAAGGTTCCTGAATAAACTCTAAAGAAAGTAAGCTGGCCAACAAACGGATCGTTTGCAATCTTAAATGCCAAAGCACTAAATGGCTCCGAGTCATCGGGGTGTCTTTCTATTTCTTTTTCTGTCTTGGGGTCAACACCTTTAATCGAAGGAACATCTATGGGAGAAGGCAAATAATCAACAACGGCATCAAGCATAAACTGAACACCCTTGTTCTTTAAAGCTGTTCCACAAAAAACTGGAACAACCTTGTTGGCTATAACAGCCTTACGCAATATTTCTTTTAATTTTTCCAAGGGAAGTTCCTTACCATCAAGATATTCAGACATTGCCTGATCATCATTTTCAACTATTTTTTCAATTAATTCCCCCCTCAATTTTTCTACCTCATCTTTCATCTCTGCTGGAATATCTGCCTCAATCAAATCCTGGCCATATTGGCCTTCAAATTTGAAATATTTCATTTCAAGAAGGTTAACAACTCCTGTAAAGTTTTCCTCCATGCCATCTGGCAGTTGCATTCTAATAGCATTTGGCGTTAATCTATCCAAAATCGACTGATATGATCTTTCAAAAGAAGCTCCCATTCGATCAAGCTTGTTAATAAAGCACATGCGAGGAACTTTATATTTTTCTGCCTGACGCCAGACAGTTTCTGACTGAGGTTCAACTCCTGCAACTCCATCAAAAACAACTACTCCTCCGTCTAGAACACGGAGGGAGCGTTCCACTTCAACAGTAAAGTCAACGTGCCCTGGAGTATCAATAATGTTTATTCTGTGCTCAAATTCCTTGTCATGATTTGTATAAGTAGGCATCCAATAAGTAGTAATGGCTGCTGAGGTTATGGTGATACCACGTTCTCGTTCTTGTTCCATCCAGTCCATTACTGCCTCTCCTTCATGAACCTCTCCTATCTTGTATGACAAACCGGTGTAAAATAAAACACGCTCAGTAACGGTTGTTTTACCGGCGTCAATGTGAGCTATAATTCCGATATTTCTAATTTTTTCTATTGGATAATCTCGTTCCATATATTTTATTTAAACTTAAATATTATTTATTGATTATTTTACTTCGGATATGACGCGGCTCGTTAAACCAAATTCGAGGCACTCCGCCCTGGCGGGGCCACAAAGAATATGGTTCAACTCAAAAGAGGCCATACCGCCTTAGCGAAGCTGATGGAGGCCGAGCAAGTCAGTTTACCAGGCAAAATGAGCAAAAGCCCTGTTAGCATTAGCCATCTTGTGAGTATCTTCTTTCTTTTTAACGGCTGAGCCTGAGTTATTAAAAGCATTCAAAAGTTCTTCTGTAAGTTTTTGTTGCATTGGCCTTCCCTTTCCTGATCTTGCGGCATTTATTATCCATCGCAAAGCAAGAGTGGTCTTTCTATCTCCCTTAACTTCGTAAGGCACCTGGTAGTTTGCACCACCCACTCTTCGTGATCTTATTTCTACTTGCGGACCTGCATTTTCTATAGCTTGATCCAACGCTTCCAATGCTGATTTTTTTGTTTTCTTTTCTAGCTCCTCAAGCGAACCATAAACTATTTTTTGAGCAATGGCCTTTTTACCATCTTTCATTATTTTATTAATAAAACCGGCCACTAAAAGTGACGAATATTTTGAATCTGGTTCTAGATGATAATTTTTTTTAACTGGTTTTCTCAAATTAATAGAGTCAAGAATTTAGAATTAAGAATTAAAGATTTAACGCTTGATTCTTGTTTCTTGATTCTTACTTCTATTTTGGCTTTTTTGCACCATACTTTGAACGTTCTTGTTTTCTTCCTTCAACTCCTGATGCATCCAAACGTCCTCTTACTATGTGATATCTTACACCTGGTAAGTCCTTTACTCTTCCTCCTCTTATCATGACAACGGAGTGTTCTTGAATATTGTGACCCATGCCAGGAATATAAGCGGTTACCTCCATACCGTTGGTCAATCTAAGACGAGCAACCTTACGCAAGGCAGAGTTTGGTTTTTTAGGAGTTACTGTTCTTACCTGCAAAACCACACCCCTCTTAAAAGGAGATGCGTGATATGTTGGTCTATTGTGAATTGTATTAAAACTAAACGACAAAGCAGGCGAAGTATCTTTCGCTTTTGCTGTTTTTCTTGGTTTTTTGATTAACTGATTAAAAGTTGGCATCTCATCGAAGCCCCGATAAACCTTTCGAGTCCCTCGATTAGATTATCGAGGATCCTCAATGCTTTACATCGGGAGTTCTTAACTGAAATCAATATTTTTAACTATACAATTGTTAGCAAAAAATAAAAGGCATTTAGCCTCATTAGCTTAAACTCATCTTAACAAAAAACTAATAAAAGGTCAAACATAAAAAGGGGTCTAAAAACCTACCCTATTTAGAGCCGAAGGCCCCGCCTTGGCGGGGTGACCATTGTTTATGAGCCCGCGGTCAGGCTCGAACTGACAACCTGCGGTTTACGATACCGCTGCTCTACCAATTGAGCTACACGGGCTTTACACAGCACAAAACTAGTGTTAATATTAAACTAGAACTTAGTAAAATTCAAGGTAAGGAATGCACTACAAAAAACACAAAGTTGCTTCAAAAGATGAAATTGAAAAAATGTTAAAACTGGGAGCAATTAACGTTTGCGGTGGATCCATATTCAAAGGAGATAAATGGACAACAATGATAGAATATGAAGGAACGTATTATGAATGCATCCATGCTGCACCTCTTAGATTTGGATTTTACAAAAACGGAATAATTGATTGGAAAAATCGCAAACTAATACCAAATAAACAACCGACCCGCCTTCGCTAAAGCTACGGCGGGTTTAATATTTATATTATTGATTGGTCGCGCAAATTATATATAAAACTTAAAAAATTATTAATCATCTATTCTTGCCCGATCTTCAGAAAG